>Ga0196970_1000068_pt1 | contig 168929 bp, 158 predicted proteins | sample S1v_513CmetaG_FD_148672 | JGI IMG/M metagenome (GOLD analysis project Ga0196970, IMG submission 148672) | Soil microbial communities from Anza Borrego desert, Southern California, United States - S1+v_5-13C | ecosystem: Environmental > Terrestrial > Soil > Desert | place: USA: California... | reverse complement strand
GCGGGCTGGCCTACGCGGTGGTGTTCGTCGGCGCGCTGCTGGCCGCCACCACCGGCGTGGTCGCCGCCTCGGTCATCTCCATGGGGCTGATCTCGCTGCCGATCATGCTGCGCTACGGCTACGACCGGCGGGTCGCCACCGGCGTCATCGCGGCCTCGGGCACGCTGGCGCAGATCATCCCGCCGTCGCTGGTGCTCATCGTGCTGGCCGATCAGGTCGGCCGCTCGGTCGGCGACATGTACGCCGGCGCCCTGTTCCCCGGCCTGGTGCTGACCGGGCTGTACGCCGGCTACATCCTGCTCGTCACGATCGTCAAGCCGAACGCCGCCCCGGCGCTGCCGCCCGAGGCGCGCTCGCTGCGCGGCGTGCAACTGCTGGTGCGCGTCATCGTCTCGCTGGTGCCGCCGCTGGTGCTGATCTTCCTGGTGCTGGGCACCATCTTCCTGGGCGTCGCCACGCCGACGGAGGGCGGCGCCATGGGGGCGGCCGGCGCGCTGATCCTGGCACTGGCCAAGCGCAAGCTGTCGTGGGCGCTGATGCGCCAGGCGATGGACACCACGGCCAAGCTGTCGACCTTCGTGGTGTTCATCCTCATCGGCTCGACGGTGTTCGGGCTGGTCTTCCGCGCGGTCAACGGCGACCTGTGGGTGGAGCACCTGATGACCGGACTGCCGGGCGGGGCGCTCGGCTTCCTGATCGTGTGCAACATCCTGGTCTTCGTGCTGGCCTTCTTCCTCGACTTCTTCGAGCTGGCCTTCATCATCGTGCCGCTGCTGGCGCCGGTGGCCGACAAGCTGGGCATCGACCTGATCTGGTTCGGCGTGCTGCTGGGCGTGAACATGCAGACCTCGTTCATGCACCCGCCGTTCGGCTTCGCGCTGTTCTACCTGCGCTCGGTGGCGCCGCGCACGGACTATGTCGACAAGGTCACCGGCAAGCTGACCGAGAAGATCACCACCGGGCAGATCTACTGGGGCGCCGTGCCCTTCGTGATCATCCAGATCATCATGGTGGGCATCGTCATCGTCTTCCCCGAACTGGTGCTGTCCGGCCTCGACCGCGGGCCGAAGATCGATCCCGACACCATCAAGATCGAGATCCCCACCATGGACTACAACGCGCCGCCGCCGTTCCCCGGCATGGAGCAGCCGGGCGGCCCGGCCGACCCGAACGCCGACATCATGAAGCAGCTGCAAAAGCAGTAACCGCTTCCCTTCCGTGCCTTGCCTCGGCCCGGCCGGCGGACGAACCCGCCGGCCGGGCCGAGTGCTTTTCAGGACAGCCGACGCAGGGCTGGGATGCGACCTTGAGCCACCGGGGGCAAGAGGCGTAACATCGTCGGACCTTTTTCCCACCGACGACGAACGATCCATGTCCACGCAGCGTTCCACCGGCCACCGCTCTCTCGGCGCCTTCCCGCGCACCCGCCACCGCCGCAACCGGGCGGACGCCTGGACCCGACGGCTGGTCGCCGAGAACACCCTGTCGGTGGACGACCTGATCTGGCCGGTCTTCGTCATCGAGGGGCAGAACCGCCGTGAGCCCGTCGCCTCTATGCCCGGCGTCGAGCGCCTGACCATCGACCTGCTGATCGAGGCGGTGGCGCAGGCCGGCGACCTGGGCGTGCCGTGCATCGCGCTGTTCCCGGTGGTGCCGGCCGAGAAAAAGTCGGAGGATGCCGCCGAGGCCTTCAACCCCGAGAACCTGATGAACCGCGCCATCCGCGCGGTGAAGACGGCGGTGCCGCACGTCGGCATTCTCGGCGACGTGGCGCTCGACCCCTACACCAGCCATGGCCACGACGGCATCGTGCGCGACGGCTACGTCGTCAACGACGAGACGGTGGAAGTCCTGGTCCGCCAAGCCCTTTCCCAAGCCGCCGCCGGCGTCGACATCGTCGCCCCCAGCGACATGATGGACGGCCGCATCGCCGCCATCCGCGACCGGCTGGACGCCGAGGGGCACCAGCTTGTGCGCATCTGTTCCTACGCCGCCAAGTATGCCTCGGCCTTCTACGGCCCGTTCCGCGACGCCGTGAACTCGGGCGGCTTCCTCAAGGGCGACAAGCGCACCTACCAGATGGACCCCGCCAACACCGACGAGTCCCTGCGCGAGGTGGCGCTGGACATCGACGAGGGGGCGGACATGGTGATGGTGAAGCCGGGCCTCCCCTACCTGGACATCATCCGGCGCGTGAAGGAGACCTTCGCCGTGCCCACCTTCGCCTACCACGTGTCGGGCGAGTACGCGATGCTGCGCGCCGCGGCCGGAAACGGCTGGCTGAACTACGACAACGCGCTGCTGGAAACGCTGATGTCGTTCAAGCGGGCGGGAACGGACGCGATCCTGACCTACGCCGCCCTGGACGCGGCGCGGTTGCTGAAGCGGGGGTAGGACGCCCTACCCCTTCACCGCCTCCAGCGTGATCTCCACCTCGTCGATCACGTTCCACTGGCTGTCCATGGCGGCCATGACGGCAGCCTGATCGACCTCGCCACTCTGCATCTTCGCACCCCAGCGTGGGTTGAGGCGGTAGTCGATCTTCAGCGTGCGGAAATTCACGTCGTAGTAGAGGCCGAGCGGGCTGTTGGCCAGCCCCTCGGCGATCGCCTGCCGGTTCGCCGCTTTGGACAGCAGCGAGAAGAGCTGCGGCGTGATCGGCCGCACGTGCGTGGGATCGGCGATGTACAGGTCACTGCGCGGATGCGGCACGGTGATGCGGATCGGCGCGCCGGGGGCGGCGACGCGGTACAACTCCTTCATGATGGCCATGAACTGCTCGGGCAGCGGGCCCAGGTGCTCCAGCACGTGGGACATGAGGATTTCCTCGGCCGAGTCCGTCTCGAACGGCCAGGGCAGCACCTCCAGGTCCACCACCCTGTCGGGCTCGCAGGTGGCGAACTTGTCGACGTTGAGGTAGCCGTCGAACTTCCGGTTGCCGCAACCGAGATTGAGCCGCATGAGAAACCCGCCTTGCCTGCCGTGCGGAGGCGAGCATCGCCGCTCAGGCGCGCGGACGCAAGCCCGCCGGGGCGGGCTTGCGACACGTGGTGGCGTATCAGCGGCGAGCGCTGGCGGCCAGGATGAAGTTGTCGTACGGCGCCTCGGCCACGCGGAACCACAGGTGCGTCTCGTCGAGGAACGGCTTCCAGCTCTCGTACACCGCCTTGAAGTTCGGGTTCTGCGCCGAATACTCGGCATAGAGATCCTGGGCGATCTTGTAGCCGGTCTCCATCACCTCGCGCGGGAAGGCGCGCAGCACCGCCCCCTTGCCGACGAGCCGGCGCAGGGCGCGTGGGTTCTCGGCGTCGTAGCGGGCGAGCATGGCGCCGTTCGCCTCGGCGCACGCACTCTCCAGAACCGCCTGATAGGCCTTGGGCAGCCCGTCCCACGCCGGCTTGTTGATGTAGAGGGACACCTGCGGCCCGCCTTCCCACCAGCCGGGGTAGTAGTAATTCTTGGCGACCTTCACGAAGCCCAGTTTCTCGTCGTCGTAGGGGCCAACGAACTCCGTGGCGTCGATGGTGCCCTTCTCCAGCGCCGGGTAGACGTCCGCACCGGCGATCTGCGTCGGCGTCACGCCCATCTTCGCCATGATCTGCCCGGCGATGCCGGCGATGCGCATCTTCAGACCCTGCAGATCCTCGGCCGACTTGATCTCCTTGCGGAACCAGCCGCCCATCTGGGCGCCGGTGTTGCCGGCCGGGAACTGCACGACGTTGTGCTTGTCGAAGAACGCCCGCATCACTTCGCGCCCGCCACCGTACTGGAACCAGGCGTTCTGCTGGCGGGCATTCGGGCCGAAGGGCACGGCGGTGTCGAAGGCGAAGGTCGGGTCCTTGCCCACGTAGTAATATCCGCAGGTGTGCCCGCACTCGACGGTGCCGTTCTGCACGGCGTCCAGCACCTGGAGCGGCGGCACGATCTCGCCCGAAGCGTAGGGGCGGATCTGGAACTTGCCGTCGGTCGCCTCGGCGACGCGCTTGGCTATCAACTCCGACGTGCCGAACAGGATGTCCGTGCTCTTCGGGAAGCTCGACGCCAATCGCCAGCGCACGTCCGGCTGCGACTGGGCGATGGCGGGGGCCGCGACGGTGGTAGCGGCAAGTCCGGCGCCAGCGGACGCCAGGAAGGCTCGTCTTTTCATGATCCCCTGGTCCTGTCGTATTTTCGTTGCGTTCACGCCAGCATTGCGCGGCGGAATCCGACACTGGAGAGATGAGTACGGCCAGACTGGGACTATTGCAAACGCGCCCGGCCGGCCGGCGTGCATGGCAGGTCTACGTGTTTGCGGCGTTATCCCGCCCGGCCGCGCCACACCTGATACTGCGGCGTCTCCAGCAGCAGGTCGGCCGTGCCGAACGCCTTCTGGAACAGCGGCCCGACGCCGGCCGTGCGCTGCGCCACCGCGACCAGCGCGCCGCTGCGCTTCAAGCGCTCCTTCGCACCGCGCACCAGGGAGTCCAAAGCCCCGAAATCCTCCTCCTTGCCGCGGTGGAGCGGCGGGTTGGAGAGGATCAGGTCGAAGCGCGCCCGCGGGTCCAGCGCCGTCCAGCCGTCGCTCAGCACGCACTCGGCGTCCGGCACGTTGGTGCGCGCGGCGTGCAGTGCGACGCTGTCGACGTCCAGCAAGGTCAGCCTGGCGTCCGGCACGCGCCCGCGCACCACCCGCGCGATGACGCCTGCCCCGCAGCCGAAGTCGAGCACGGCGCCGCCCGCCGGCACCGCCGGCAACACCTGGAGCAGGCACGCCGTGCCGGCGTCGAGCCGGCCGTGCGCGAACAGGCCGGGATAGGAGACGAGGTCGAACGCCGCACCGTCCGGCGCCTGCAGCGGCACGATCTCCCGCCAGTCATCCAGATTTCCGCGCGCGGCTTCGCGCGAGCGCACGGCGCGCAGCACGCGGGCGCGGCGCTTGATGGCGACCGTCTCCACGTTCTCGGCCAGCCCTTCCAGGCGCTTCGATGCGGAGGTGATGCCCTCGTCGTTGCCGCCGTATATCCACAGCGGCGCGCCGGCCGACAGGCGGGCGGCCACGGCGTGCAACTTCATGGAGAAAGCCGGCCAACTGCGCGGCAGGCGCAACACCGCGGCGTCGAAGGCGCCATCCTCCGGCCAGGGCTTGGCCGGGCCGCCGTCGTAGGCGAAGCGGTGCCACGCCACCACCTCCGCCCCACCGTCCCACACCGCACGCTCCACGGCGCCGACGTGGTCGCTGGCGACGAGCACGCGGCCCTGCGGCCGCGCCTCGGCCAGGACGGCGGCGGCGACACCGGCGATCTCCGCGTCCCGCCCGCCCGCGCGCTGGGCCAGCCGGCGGCTCATCCCCGGTCCCGCATCAGGCGCGCCTTGTCGCGCTGCCACGTGCGTTCCTTCTCCGTCTCGCGCTTGTCGACCTTCTTCTTGCCGGTGGCGACGCCGATCTGCAGCTTGGCGATGCCGCGGTCGTTGAAGTACAGCGACATGGGGATCAGCGTGACGCCCTTGGTCTTCAAGGCGCCCATCAGCTTGTTCAACTCGCGCTTGTGCACCAGCAGTTTGCGCGGACGCCGCACCTCGTGCTGGAGCCAGCGGCCGGCCTGCCCGTATTCGGGAAAGTGGGCGTTGAACAGGTAAAGCTCGCCCTTGCTCAGGCCCGCATAGGACTCGTTGATCGAGACCTTGCCCGAGCGCAGCGACTTCACCTCGGTGCCGGTCAGCATCAGACCAGCCTCGAGGTTGTCCTCGATGAAATAGTCGAAGCGGGCGCGGCGGTTCTGCGCCGCGATCCGCCGCGGTTCAGGCTCACGTGCCGCCACGCTTGTCTCCGTTCTTCCGTATCGTAGCAGACGTTGGGTTTTCGTTGCGCTCAACCCAACCTGTGGAAACGTCACAGGTTGGGTTGAGGCACAGCCGAAAATCCAACAGGATCAAAGAACGCCCGCCGCAGTCATCGCGTCGCGCACCATCTGCTTGGTCGAGTCGCCCACCGGCACCAACGGCAGGCGCACCTCGTCGCCGCACTTGCCCAGCAGGCTGGCCGCATACTTGACCGGCCCCGGCGAGGTTTCGACGAACAGCGCGTTGTGCAGCGGCATCAACTGGTCGCGGATCGTGAAGCAGGTGGCGAGGTCGCCGTCGCGCCACGCCTTCTGCATCTGCGAGCACAGCTTCGGCGCCACGTTGGACGTCACCGAGATGCAGCCCACGCCACCCTGGGCGTTGAACGCGATGGCCGTCCCGTCTTCGCCCGAGAGCTGCACGAAGTCCGGACCGATCTCCACGCGCGTGCGCAACGGCCGCACGAGGTCGGCCGTGGCGTCCTTGACGCCCACGATGTTGGGCAGCTTTGCAAGCCGAGCCATGGTTGCCACCGACATATCCACGACACTCCGGCCCGGAATGTTGTAGATGATGATCGGCAAATCCGCAGCGTCATGGATCGCTTTGAAATGCTGGTAGAGACCCTCTTGCGTCGGCTTGTTGTAGTAGGGCGTCACCACGAGAGCCGCGGCCGCCCCCGCCTTCCTGGCATGGCGGCTCAGGCGGATCGCCTCCTCGGTCGAATTGGAGCCGGCGCCGGCGATGACGGGCACGCGCCCGGCCGCCGCTTCGATGGCCAGTTCGACGACCCGGTCGTGCTCCTCGTGGGAGAGCGTCGGGGACTCGCCGGTGGTGCCGCAGGGGACGAGGGCGTCTGTGCCCTCCGTGATCTGCCAGTCGACGAAGGCCTGAAAGGCGGACTCGTCCACTTTACCGTTCTTGAACGGGGTCAAGAGTGCGGTGATCGAACCGTGGAACATGTCAGCCACCTCCGTGAGACTGCGAAAAAAGTGTCGCGCACCTTAGCCGTCCCGCAACGCGTGGGCAAGAGCGCCCGGGGCGCCCGCCTAATATCTTGGGCCGCCACCGGGGCTGCGATGCTGTTCCTGACGCTCGCCCAGCCGGCCGCGGCCTCGTCGCTGTCGGCGCAGGATCTGGCCATCTACCGTCAGGCGTTCAAGGCGGCCGACGACGACCGCCACGACGAGGCGCTGCGCATCGCGAGCCAAGCCAAGGAGCGGCTGCCGGCCAAGCTGATCCGCTGGATGAAGCTGGGCTCGCCCATGGGCGGCACCTTCGCCGAGATCACCACCTTCATCCGCGAGAATCCGGACTGGCCGAACCAGAACGTCCTGCGCCGCGCCGCCGAGAACGCGCTGAGCGACAACGACGACGAGCGCACGATCATCGCCTGGTTCAACGCCACGCCGCCGCTCACCAACCAGGGCTTCATGCGCTACGCCGATACGCTGATGGCGCGCGGCGAGCAGGAGAAGGCGATCAAGCTGGTGCGCACGCGCTGGACCGACTCGACGTTCAACCCGACCGACGAACAGGACTTCCTCGCCCGCTACCGCGGCCACCTGCGCGAACAGGACCACAAGGCCCGCGTCGATCGCCTGATGTGGGACCGGCAGGAGGCGGCGGCCAAGCGCATGCTGCCCTTCCTGGAGGACGGCTACGAAGCGCTGATCGAGGCCCGCCTCGCGCTGGCCGAGGACCGCAACGTCGACGCGGCGCTGGCCCGGGTGCCGTCGTCGCTACGCAACGACCCGGGCCTGCTGTACGAGCGCGTTCGCCATCGCCGCCGCAAGGGCGACGACGATGGCGCGCTGGAGATCCTGCAGAACCGCCCGCCGGAAAACACCCGCCCAAGCCTGTGGTGGACCGAGCGCCACATCCTCGCCCGCCGCGCCATCGAGCGGGGGGACTACCGGCAGGCTTACCGCCTGTCCAGGGAGCATGGCCCGCTCGACGGCGCGACTCTGGCGGAGGCCGAGTTCCTGGCCGGTTGGCTGGCGCTGCGCTTCCTCGACCAGCCGTCGGACGCCTTCACCCACTTCCACAAGCTGTACCGCGCCGTGTCGGCGCCGATCAGCAAGGCGCGCGGCGCCTACTGGTGCGGGCGCGCCGCCGAACAGCTGGGCGACCGCGCCCAGGCGCGCGACTGGTACCAGAAGGCCGCCGGCTACGGCACGACCTTCTACGGGCAGCTCTCCATCCGCCACATCAGCGGCGCCCGGTTCAAGCTGCCGGCCGAACCCAACGTCTCGTCCGCCGAGGCCTCGGCGTTCGACCGCAAGGAAACCGTCCGCCTCGCCCGCTTCCTGAAAGAGATCGAGGGCCGCGACGACGAGCGGCTGGCCGCCTTCCTGCGCCGCGTCAGCCTGGACGCCAAGTCGCCGGAGGAATACGTGCTCGCCGCCCGGCTTGCGCGCGAGGCCGGCCGCCCCGACCTCGCCATCGCCGCCGCCAAGGACGCCGCGCAGAACGACGTCTACCTGGTGGAGGCTGGCTACCCGGTGATCCGCCCGCCCGCAGCCAGCCCGGAGCCGGCGCTGGTGCACTCCCTGATCCGGCAGGAGAGCACGTTCAACCCCAACATCGTCTCCTCGGCCGGCGCGCGCGGACTGATGCAGCTGATGCCGGCGACGGCGCAACTGGTGGCCAAGCAGTTGGGCATCAAGAAGCACAACCACGCCAAGCTGATCTCCGATCCGCAGTACAACATGCGCCTGGGGCAGGCCTACATGGCCGACCTGATCGATCGGTTCAACGGCTCGTACGTGTTGGCCATCGCCTCCTACAACGCCGGACCCGGCCGCGTGCGCGGCTGGATGGACGCGTTCGGCGACCCGCGCACGGAGGCGGTGGATATCGTCGACTGGATCGAGCTGATCCCCATCTATGAGACGCGCAACTACGTGCAGCGCGTGATGGAGGCCATGCTCGTCTACCGCGCCCGCCTGGGCTCGGGCGGGGACATGGACCTGGAGAAGGAGTTGCGGCGATGACCACCCCCATGAGCGACATCCGCGCCTGTGTCTTCGACGCTTACGGCACACTGCTCGACGTCACCGCGGCGGCGCGCCATTGCCGTGCCGACCTTGGCGACGCGGCGGATGCACTGGCCGCCGTGTGGCGGGCCAAGCAGCTCGAATACACCTGGGTGCGGACGCTGATGGGCGATTACGCCGACTTCTGGCAGGTAACGGGGGAGGCGCTGGACTACGCGCTCGACTTGCATGGCCGCACCGATCCGGCTTTGCGCGCCAAGCTGATGGAACTGTACTTCCGCCTGGACGCCTTCCCCGACGCAGCGCCCACCCTGGGGGCGTTGCGGGCGCGGGGCCTCCGCACGGCCATCCTGTCGAACGGCAGCCCGCCCATGTTGGCCGGCGCGGTGGACAATGCGAAACTGCGTCCGCTTCTCGATCACGTGCTGTCCGTCGATCCGCTGCGCCTCTACAAGCCGCACCCCTCGGTCTACGATATCGCGTGCGAGCGCCTGGGGTTGGACCGCGCGGAGATCCTGTTCGTTTCCTCAAACGGCTGGGACGCCGCCGGAGCCGGGGCCTTCGGCTTCAAGGTCGCCTGGCTGAACCGCGCGGGCAACCCGCCGGACCGGCTGCCGCCGAAGCCGACCGTCACCATCACCGGCTTGGAGGACCTGCCGACACTGATGGGCGGGTAGTCCAGGGAAGCCCGGGGAAACGCATTGCGAGCGGCTTTCAGGTATTCAACGCCCGCACTCCGCCATCAACCCCTTCTTTGTCCTATTTTTGCCTTTGATACGTCCCACCTTTCGGCCAACATCTTAAATGATCACGGACTTTCGAAGAAAGTCTGAGGTATTACCTCTAAAGATTACTTCGCATTGCATGGATAGGCAAGATTTTGTTAACCGCATCAGCGTCAACTGTGGGCGAACGATCAATCACCTGACAGGAGATCAGGAAATGCCCGCTCCGATGGTTGCCGACGAAATCCGCAAGGCCTGCCGCATCCATGCCCGCCTTCTGGACTCTTTCATCGAGCTGACACAGAAGGAATTGAACCAACTCCAGCCCGGCTTCACCGAGGAGAGCCTGCGGGAATCGCTGGAAAAGATGCGCGCGGCGCGGAAGTCCTACGGCGAACTGGCCGGCGTCGTCGCGGTGCCCACCGCAGCCTGATCACGCTTCCATCGCGCGGAGAGCGGGATCTGTCCGATCCCGCGCCCGGCCCCGACCAACGCCATCAGGATCAGGTCGTGACGGTTGCCTTGCGCGCGCGGGGCTTGCGTGCCACGGGTTGCGGTGCGGCGGCAGCCGCCTTGACCGACGGCTTGCGGGAAGCTCCCTTCTTGACCGGGGCCTTCGCCGGCACCGCAGCCATCTCTTGCTCGGCCCGCAGCCAGTGCTCCTGGTCGCGCCCCTCCGGGCACCCCTCCTCAATCCAGATCGCGTGGGCGCGTTCCCGGATCCGCTCTTCAGCCGCTGCGCTCATCGACACTCTCCCTTCGGCCCCAATCAGGCGGTTGCGTTGCGACGCATCGTGCCGCAAGGCCGCGGCAGCGCGCAATTTCGCCTTGGTCGGACGTCGGGCCTCAAAGGTATCGGCCGTCACTCCGATGACGAATCGCCGTTCCCCGACTGACGGCGCTGGACATCCCGCCAGCGGGAAACGTTCCGGTTATGATCGGGAAGTGTTTTGGCGAAGGCGTGCCCGCCCGTGCCGTCCGCCACGAAGTACAGGTACTCGTGCCGTTCCGGCTTCAGCGCCGCGAGGATCGAGGCCTTGCCGGGGTTGGCGATCGGCCCCGGCGGCAGCCCGGCCACGTAATAGGTGTTGTACGGCGATTCCGTCTTCAGGTCGTTGCGCGTCAGCGCCCGGCCCAACTCGCCACTGCCCTGCGTCAGCGCGTAGATGACGGTGGGATCCGACTGCAGCCGCATGCCCGTCTGCAGCCGGTTGACGTAGACGCCGGCCACCCGCGCGCGCTCCGCCGCCACGCCCGTCTCCTTCTCGACGATGGAGGCCAGCGTCACCGCCTCCTCCGGCGTGCGAAGCGGCAGGTCCTGGTCGCGGTGCTTCCATGCCTCGGCCAGGGTCTGCTCCATGGCCGTGCGCATGCGCTCCAGCAGCGCCTCGCGACTGTCGCCGTAGGAGAAATGATAGGTTTCCGGCAGAAGGGTGCCGTCCTTCGGGCGCTCGCCCACCTCGCCGGCCAGCGCCGGCTCCTTCTCCACGAGTGCCACGATTTGCGCGGCCGTCAACCCCTCCGGCACGGTCAGCCGGCGCACCACGGTCTTGCCCTGGCGCATCAGCGTGATCACGCCATCAGCGCTGATGCCGGCCGTGAAGGCGTACTCGCCGGCCTTCAGCTCACGCCCGGCGCCGCTCAGCTTGACGTCGAACAGGAAAAGCCAGGGCGACTCGATGACCCCGGCCTCGGCGAGGGTTGTGGCGATGGCATCCAGGCTGCTGCCGCGCGGAATGACGACGGTCGTCGGCTCGGTGAGCGGGCCCGGCGCCACCATGCGCAGGCCCCCCCACAACACCACGGCCGCAAGGAGCGCCGATGCGGAGAGCGCCCCGGCCGCGATCCGGAGGTCCCAGCCCATGGCTGCCTCCTTAAGCGAACTCCTTGAAGACCAGCGACGCGTTCGTGCCGCCAAATCCGAAGGAGTTGGACAGGGCCGCGCGCACCCGGCGCTCCTGCGCCGCCTTGGGCACAAGGTTCACGCCCTGGCAGCTCTCCGATGGGTTTTCAAGGTTCAGCGTCGGCGGAACCACGCCGTGGTTGATCGCCTTGATGGAATAGATCGCTTCGACCGCGCCGGCGGCACCCAGCAGGTGGCCGATCGCCGACTTGGTGGAGGACATGGCGACCGTGTCCATGGCCGGACCGAACAACCGCTTTACGGCACCCAGTTCAATCTCGTCGCCCAGCGGCGTCGAGGTGCCGTGCGCGTTGACGTAATCGATCTGCGACGGGTCGAGGCCGGCGCGCTGCAGCGCGCCGCGCATGGCGCGGAAGCCCCCGTTGCCGTCCTCGGCCGGAGCCGAGATGTGGTAGGCGTCGCCCGACAGGCCATAGCCGACGATCTCGGCGTAGATGTGGGCGCCGCGCTTCTTCGCGTGCTCCAGCTCTTCCAGGACCACCACGCCGGCTCCCTCGCCGATGACAAAGCCGTCACGGTCCTTGTCGTAGGGGCGCGAGGCCTTCTCGGGCGTGTCGTTGAAGTTGGTCGACAGCGCGCGCATGGCGGCGAAACCGCCGACGCCCAGCCGGCTGACCGCGGCCTCCGTGCCGCCGGCGACCATGACGTCGGCATCGCCCCACATGATGAGACGGGCGGCGTCGCCCAGCGCGTGCGCGCCCGTCGAGCAGGCCGTGACCACCGCGTGGTTCGGGCCTTTGAAACCGTAATGGATCGACACGTGGCCAGAGGCCAGGTTGATCAGGCAGGCCGGGATGAAGAACGGCGAAATACGCCGCGCGCCCTTTTCGTGCAGGGTGACGGCGCCCTCGGCGATGCCGGGCAGGCCACCAATGCCGGAGCCGATCATCACGCCCGTCCGCTCGCGCTCCTCCTCGTCCTCCGGCATCCAGCCGGCGTCGCGGACCGCTTCGTGCGCCGCGCCGATGGCGTAGAGGATGAAATCATCCATCTTGCGCTGGTCTTTGGGCGGCACATAGGAATCGGCATCGAATTCCCCCTCGCCCTTGCCGCGCGGCACCTGACCGGCGATCTTGGAGGCGAGGTCCGACACGTCGAACGACGTGATCCCGCGGATGCCGGACTGGCCATTGACCAGCCGCTCCCAGTTGAGCTTGTGACCGACGCCGAGCGGCGTGACCAGACCGAGGCCGGTGACGACGACACGTCTCATGGCGATCCCTGACCTTGTTCCGTTTGTGTCCTGCGACGGCCAGGGTCTCCGGATGCCGGAGCCTGGCCCTCGTGGTAGAACCGCCCTGAACAGGCGGTGATAGAACCGCCCGGATCAGGCGGCGGCGTTCGCCTTGATGAACTCGATGGCATCCTTGACGGTAAGGATCTTCTCGGCGGCGTCGTCCGGGATCTCGCAGCCGAACTCTTCCTCGAAGGCCATCACCAGCTCGACGGTGTCGAGGCTGTCGGCGCCGAGATCGTCGATGAAGGAGGCATTCTCCGTCACCTTCGCTTCCTCGACCCCCAGGTGGTCCACAACGATCTTCTTCACGCGCTCGGCGATGTCACTCATCTTCGACCTTCCAAATCCTTGATGCCGCTCGGGCGAATCCGGCATCCCGGGCACGCGTCGTAAGCGTGTCGTCCTGCCGCGAAAAGCCCCGTCCGATAACACATTTCAGGGGACTTGACCAGCGCCCGCGAGGCACCGGTTCCGTTTCGTCCAACCCTGGGTTAAACCGCCTCAGATCATGGCCATGCCGCCGTTGATGTGCAGCGTCTGGCCGGTGACGTAGGCGGCCTCTTCACTCGCCAGGTACACGACCCCGGCGGCGATTTCCGCCGGCTCGCCCATGCGGCCGGCGGGAATGGCGCTCAAAAGCTTGCCCTTCTGATCGTCGTTCAACGCGTGCGTCATCGCCGTGGTGATGAAGCCCGGCGCCACGCAGTTGACCGTGATGTTGCGCGAGGCGACTTCGGCCGCCAGCGCCTTCGACATGCCGATCATTCCGGCCTTTGAGGCGGCGTAGTTCGCCTGCCCCGGGTTGCCGGTGACGCCGACGATCGAGGTGATGCCGACGATTCGCCCCCAGCGGCGCTTCATCATGCCGCGCAGCGCCGCGCGCGACAGGCGGAAGGCAGCCGTCAGGTTGACGTCCAGCACCGTCTGCCAGTCCTCGTCCTTCATGCGCATGGCCAACTGGTCGCGCGTCAGGCCGGCGTTGTTGACCAGGATGTCCACCTGGCCCATGGCCGCCTCGGCGTCCTTGATGAGCTGCTCGGTGGACGCCGCGTCCGCCAGGTTGGCCGGCACCACCCTGGCGCGCTCGCCCAGTTCGGCGGCCAGGGCCTCCAGCGGCTCGACGCGGGTGCCCGAGAGGGCGACGGTGGCGCCCTGCGCGTGCAGCGCGCGGGCGATCGACGCGCCGATTCCGCCCGAGGCGCCGGTCACCAGCGCGCACTTTCCGGTCAGGTCGAACATGGGACGCCTCACAGGGTCTTGAGGATGGCTTCGACGTCGGCCGGCGAACCCACCGAGGTGGCCGCCAGCTCCTTGTCGATGCGCTTGGCGAGGCCGGCCAGCACCTTGCCGGCGCCCAGTTCGACCAGCGTGTCGACTCCCTGCGCCTTCATGTACTGCACGCTCTCGCGCCAGCGCACCATGCCGGTCACCTGCTGGACGAGCAGGCTGCGGATCTGGCTTGGGTCGCTCACCGCCGTGGCCGTGACGTTCGCCACCACCGGCACGTCCGGCGGCAGAATGGTGATGTTGGCCAGCGCCTGCGCCATGGCGTCGGCGGCCGGCTGCATCAGCGGGCAATGGAAGGGGGCGCTCACCGGCAGCCGCACGGAGCGCTTCAGCCCGCGCTCGGCGGCCAGCACGATGGCGCGATCGATGGCGTCGGCATGACCGGAGATGACCACCTGCCCCGACGAATTGTCGTTGGCGACCGAGCATATCTGCCCTTCCGCCGCGTCGGTGGCGATGGCCTGCGCCTGCCCCAGCTCGGCACCCAGAAGGGCCGCCATGGCGCCCTGCCCGACCGGCACCGCCTTCTGCATGGACTGGCCGCGCAGCTTCAGGAGGCGCGCGGCGTCGGCCAGCGAGAAGGAGCCGGCGGCGCACAGCGCCGAGTACTCGCCCAGCGAATGGCCGGCCACGAAGGTGGCGTGCTTGCGCAGGTCGAGATTGCCCTGGTTCCTGAGCACGCGCACGACGGCGACGCTGACGGCCATGAGTGCCGGCTGGGCGTTCTCGGTCAGCGTCAGGTCTGCCTCCGGCCCCTCGAACATCAGGCGCGACAGGCGCTGATTCAGCGCGTCATCCACCTCTTCGAAGGTGAGACGGGCGACTTCGAACGCTTCGGCCAGCTCGCGGCCCATGCCGACCGCCTGGCTGCCCTGCCCCGGAAACACGAACGCCCTGGTCATGCTGTGCGGAAACCCGTGTGTGGACGCAGCGCGCCCCGCGCGCCGCCATGGAAGTGGGCGACAGTCATACCCGCGAAAAGCGCCAAGTCAAGCGATGCTTGGACCGCAGTCCGGCGCAGCACCATCAAGACGCCCCTGACCATATATACTATGGCCCCCACGCGGCACCGGCCAACCGGCCCTTCGCCCCCCTGCTTCCAGCCGCGTTTTCCCGGCAGCCGATACGCCTTCGCATCGAATCCACGCACGCACGCGGAATAGCTTGCCCCACCGTGCGTTTTGTGCATACTCCCGCGCTTCAAACTCCTTGCCGGCGCGCCCGCGTGCCGCCGGCTAGGCCCGTGCGGCTGACCCGACCCGTGGTGGGAAAAGGCACAGCGGCGGACCATGAACAGCCATGGGGAGTCATATGGCTTTGTACGAGTGCGTGCTCATCGCACGCCAGGACATCTCGGCCGCCCAGGCCGAGGCGCTGGGCGAGCAGTTTTCCCAGATCATCCGCGACAACGGCGGTTCGGTCGCCAAGACCGAATACTGGGGCCTGAAGACGCTCACCTACAAGATCAAGAAGAACCGCAAGGGTCACTACCTGTTCCTCAACCTCGACGCCCCGGCAAGCGCCGTGCTCGAGGCCGAGCGCAACATGGGCATCAACGAGGACGTGCTGCGCTTCATGACCGTCCGCGTCGAGAAGCTCGACCCGAACCCGTCGGCCATGATGCAGAGCCGCGGTGAGCGCGGCGAGCGTGGTGAGCGCGGTGACCGCGGTCCGCGCCGCTTCGATGATCGCGGGCCCCGCCCGCCCCGCCGTTCCGAGCAGCCCCAGGCTGCCGAAGGGGAGAACGCCTGATGAGCGACAAGCAGACCACCGGCGGCGCCGCGCCGCGCAGCGGCGGCCCGCGCCGCCCGTTCTTCCGCCGCCGCAAGACCTGCCCGTTCTCGGGCGCGAACGCCCCGGCGATCGACTACAAGGACGTCAAGCTCCTGTCGCGCTTCATTTCCGAGCGCGGCAAGATCGTGCCGAGCCGCATCACCGCGGTGTCCGCGAAGAAGCAGCGTGAACTCGCGCGCGCCATCAAGCGCGCCCGTTTCCTCGCCCTGCTCCCCTACGTGGTGAAGTAAAGGCGGGAACGGAACGGACCTGACGCCCGGGACTTAGGGGTGCCTGCATGCCTACGGCCCTGGTGGCCGCCCTCGCGGGCGGCGCGTTCAGCGCGCTCTTGTACGCCGCCGTCCTTTTCGGCAGCGTCGGCGCGCTGATCCTGGCGTATCTGGCACCGTTGCCTCTGCTCCTCGCCGGCCTCTGGCTGGGCCTGCGGGCCACGGCCATCGCTGGCGGGACGGCTGCGGTGATGGTGCTGCTGGCGACTGGAAGCGTGACGGCCCTCGTGGGCTACGCGATCTCCGCGGCGATCCCCGCGGCGTTCGTCGTGCGGCAAGCCCTGCTGGCACGGCCCACGGCCGGCGGTGGGGTGGAGTGGTATCCACCGGGCCACCTGCTCATGGGGCTCACCGGCTTCGGCATCGCGGCGTTCTTCGCCGCCGTGGTGTGGACGATCGGCGAGCCGGGCGGCCTGGAGGGCGTGTTGCGCGAGACGCTCACGGCGATGGTGCGTACGGTCACCCCGGAGGGGCGGCCGGCCGCCCAACCGGAAGCGTTCGGGCCGGAAGCGTTGGGTGTCGCCCGGCTGATTCCGGGCCTCGTGGTGGTGTCGTGGCTGCTCATGACCATCATCAACGGGGCACTGGCACAGGGGCTCCTCATGCGGTTCTCCCGCAATCGGCGACCGCCGATGCGGATCACCGAGGTGGAGCTGCCGGGATGGCTGCCGCTGGCGTTCGCGCTGACGGTCGCCGGGGCGGCGCTGCTGCCGGGTACGGTCGGGTTCCTGGCGCTCAACGTGGCGCTGGTGCTGGCCGTGCCCTTCAGCTTCGCGGGCCTCGCCGTCGTGCACGCGTTTGCGGGCCGTCAGAAGGCCAGGGTGGCGCTCCTCGTCGGGTTCTACCTGTTCCTGTTTCTTTTCGGTTGGCCGATCGTGGTTCTGGTCGGCCTCGGGGTGATCGAGCAATGGATTGGGCTGCGCCGCCGCTGGGCGAAGGCCGGCCCCGATCAGGAGGACGAGTGATGGAAGTTATTCTGTTGGAGCGGGTCGAGAAGCTCGGCCAAATGGGCCAGGTGGTCAAGGTGAAGCCCGGCTTCGCCCGCAACTACCTGCTGCCCCAGAAGAAGGCGCTGCGCGCCAGCAAGGCCAACCTGGAGCTGTTCGAGAAGCAGCGCGCCACGCTTGAGGCCCAGAACCTCGAGCGCCGCAAGGATGCCGAGTTCGTCTCGCAGAAGATGAACGGCGTCTCGGTCATCATCACCCGTCAGGCGGGCGAGACCGGCGTGCTGTACGGTTCGGTGTCCAGCCGCGACATCGCCGAAGCCCTGGACGCCACCGGCTACAAGGTCGGCCGCCAGCAGGTGGCGATCGACCAGCCGATCAAGACGCTGGGCCTGTTCAAGGTGCGCGTCGTGCTGCACCCGGAGGTCAGCGTGGCGGTGACGGTCAACGTCGCCCGCACCCAGGAAGAAGCCGAGCTGCAGGCGCAGCGCGGCGGCATGGTCACCGCGGCCGACCTCCTGGAGGAGGAAGAGGCCGAGGAGACCACCGAGGGTACCGAGGGCGAGGCCGAGGAGGCTTGATCCTCTCCCCTCACGGGGAACCGCTCGTCCGGAGGCCGCCCGCTCCCGCAAGGGAGTGGGGCGGCTTTCCGCGTTCTGGGGCCATGATTTTGGGTACTCTTTTGCGCACGATCGATAGCATGCGTGTGATTGCCCCTTTCCTCCCGCCCTTTCGGCACCCACTCTTACCGAGCGGGGACTCGACAGAGACGGGAGGGCAGCAATGCTCCTTGCGCGTTTCCTTGAACCCGCGATCGTCACCGGCGCACTCGCCATCATCGACGGTTCGGGCAACACTCACCGATTCGGGCGCGGCGAACCGCGCGTCACCCTGCATTTCCACGACAAGGCCGTGCAGCGCGAACTGCTGCTGAAGCCCCGCATCGCCTTCGGCGAAGCCTACATGGACGGCCGCATCAGCGTGGAAGGCGGCAGCATCTACGACGCGCTGGTCGCACTGTGCCAGGATGCCGACGTGGTCGGCCCCTTCGGCCACCTGCGCGACGCCTTCGGCAAGGCGGTGCGCGCCGTCCAGCAGCGCAACCCCATGCACCGGGCGCAGCGCAACGTCGCCCATCACTACGACCTGTCGCGCCAGCTCTACGAACTCTTCCTCGACCACGACCTGCAATATTCCTGCGCCTACTTCGCACGGCCCGGCATGAGCCTGGAGGAGGCGCAGGAGGCCAAGAAGCGCCACATCGCCGCCAAGCTGCTGCTGAAGCCGGGCCAGCGGGTGCTGGACATAGGCTGCGGCTGGGGCGGCATGGCGCTGTATCTGGCGCGGGCCTGCGGCGTGGAGGTGACCGGCATCACCCTGTCCAGGGAACAGTTGGCCGTGGCGCGGGAGCGTGCGGAACGCGCGGGGCTGGCCAACCGCGTTCGCTTCGAGCTGCGCGACTACCGCGCGATGACCGGCCGCTTCGACCGAATCGTGTCGGTCGGCATGTTCGAGCACGTCGGCGTGCCGCACTACGCCGAGTACTTCGGCAAGGTGCACGAGCTGCTGGCCGACGACGGCGTGGCGCTGCTGCACTCCATCGGCCGCAGCGACGGGCCGGGCAGCACCAACGGCTGGATCCGCAAATACATCTTCCCCGGCGGTTATTCGCCGGCCCTGTCGGAGGTGCTGCCGCGCATCGAGGCGGCGCGGCTGTGGGCGACCGACATCGAAATCCTGCGCCTGCACTACGCCGAGACCCTGCGCCACTGGCGCCAGCGCTTCACGGCACGGCGCGACGAGGCACGGCGGCTGTACGACGAGCGCTTCTGCCGCATGTGGGAGTTCTATCTGGCCGGCTGCGAGATCGCCTTCCGTTTCCAGGGCCACATGGTCTTCCAGGTGCAGATGGCGAAGCGTGTGGACGCCGTTCCGCTGACGCGCGACTACATCGGTGCGGCCGAGCGCGCGCTGGCCGCGTCGCCCACCGGCATCGCTGCGTGAACGTCGGTCCGCAAGAGATTGTTCCAGGCCGATCTTCTCGGTTATCCCCGGCATTGTCCCCATGGGGATGAAAGTTGTGCACAGGTTTTTCTGGGAGCCGTGCGCGCTTGGCACAGCTCCCGGCCCTGGCGCTTTGGTAGAGTGCGGTTCATGGAGAACAAGCTGCCCACCGCCTTCGAGCCGCGCATCCTCGACGCCGGCTCCGCCCGTACCGCGCCCGAGTACCGCACCCCGCCCCACAACGAGGAGGCGGAGCAGGCACTGCTGGGCGCCATCCTGACCAACAACAAGGCCTACGAGCGGGTGGCCGAGTTCCTGCGCCCTCAGCACTTCTACGATCCGGCCCACCAGCGCATCTTCGAAGCGATCATGAAGATGGTCGAGCGGGGGCAGATCGCCAATCCGGTGACGCTGAAGGCATATTTCGAGCACGATCCCGATCTCGTGGCGGACGGCGGCGGCGGCAGCTATCTGGCGGAGCTGGCCGCCAACGTGGTGACCATCGTCAACGCCGAGGACTACGGGCGCACCATCTTCGACCTGTTCCTGCGCCGGCAGTTGATCGAGGTCGGCACCGACATGGTGAACGAGGCGTACCAGCACGACCTCGACACCAACGCCATGAACCAGATCGAGCAGGCGGAAAAGCAACTGTTCGATCTGGCCTCGACCGGCGACGTGCAGGGCGGCTTCGTCGCGTTCTCCGAGTCGCTGAAGCTCGCCATCGACATGGCGGAGACAGCGTTCCGGCGCTCCAGCCACGTCACCGGCGTCACCACCGGCCTGCGCGACCTCGACCGCAAGCTGGGCGGCTTCCACCCGTCGGACCTAATCATCCTGGCCGGACGCCCTTCCATGGGCAAGACGGCGCTGGCCACCAACATCGCCTTCCGCGCGGCCAAGGCGCACATGCAGACGAACGGGCAGGAAGGAGCGTGCGTCGGCTTTTTCTCGCTGGAAATGTCGTCCGAGCAGTTGGCCACCCGTATCCTCGCCGACGAGGCGGAGGTGTCGGGCGACAAGATCCGCCGCGGCGACATCCGCGACACCGACTTTCCAAAATTCATCAAGGCCAGCCAGGAACTGGCACGCGTGCCGTTCTTCGTGGACGACACGCCGGCCCTGTCGGTGGCCGCCGTGCGCACGCGCTGCCGGCGCCTGAAGCGCACGCACGGGCTGGGCATGGTGGTGGTCGACTACCTGCAGCTCCTGCGCGGCAGCTCGGCCAAGGCCAGCGAGAACCGCGTGCTGGAAATCTCGGAGATCACCCGCGGCCTCAAGGCCATCGCCAAGGAGCTGGACCTGCCGGTGCTGGCGCTGTCCCAGCTCAGCCGCGCCGTCGAGTCGCGCGAGGACAAGCGGCCGCAGCTCTCCGACCTGCGCGAATCGGGCTCGATCGAGCAGGACGCCGACGTGGTCATGTTCGTCTTCCGCGAACAGTACTACCTGGAGCGCGCTGAACCCGCCCGTCGCCCGGAGGAGACCGAGGACAAGTACAACGACCGCTACGCCTCCTGGCAGAAGCGCTATGCCGAGGTGCACAACACCGCCGAGGCGATCATCGCCAAGCAGCGTCACGGCCCGGTCGGCACGGTGCGTCTCTACTTCGACGGCCAGTTCACCCGCTTCGGCGACCTCGACACCACGCACGACGTCGGCCCCGATGAGTGATGCCTTCTCCCGCGCCGCGGCTGTGCTGACCGTCGATCTCGGCGCCGTCGTCGCCAACTGGCGCCTGCTCCGCGACCGCGTCGCCCCGGCACAGTGCGCCGCCGTGGTCAAGGGCGACGCCTACGGCCTGGGCGTGGCGCGCGTGGCCCCCGCGCTGGCCGCCGCCGGCTGCGACAGCTTCGTCGTCGCGCAGCTCGACGAAGCGCTGGCGGTGCGCGCCGTGGTTCCCGACGCCGAGATCCTGTCGCTGGGCGGCCTGCCCGCCGGCAGCGAAGGCGAGTTCGCGGCGCATCGGATCGTGCCCGTGCTGAACCACCTGGGCGAGGTCGATGCCTGGACGGCCTTTTGCCGCGCGCACGGCGCGGCCCGGCCGGCGGCCGTGCACATCGACACCGGCATGAACCGACTCGGGCTGAGCCCGGACGAGCTGGACACGCTGGCAGAGGATCACGGGCGCCTTTCCGGCATGGGTGTTCGGGCATGGATCAGCCATCTCGCCTGCGCCGAGGCGGACACGCCGATGAACGCGCAGCAGCTCGGTCGCTTCCGCATGGCGCTGGCGCGCCTGCCGGCGGCGCCGGCCAGCCTCGCCAATTCCTCGGGGATTTTCCTGGGCAAACCCTGGCATTTCGACCTCGTGCGGCCGGGCTGCGCGCTCTATGGCGTGAACCCGACGCCCGCCCGGGCAAACCCGATGGCGCAGACGGTGCGCCTCGACGCGCGGGTCCTTCAGGTGCGCAACGTTGACAGCCCTATGACCGTTGGATACGGTGCCACTCACCGCGTTGCGGGGAGAGGCAAAATTGCAACCATTGCAGTGGGTTACGCCGACGGCTACCTGCGGTCGCTCAGCGGTCGCGGGCATATTCACGTCGGCGGCGTCCCGGCGCCGGTGGTTGGACGGATTTCCATGGATCTGATCACGGTCGACATCACCGCGCTGCCGGAAGGCGCCGTGGCACCCGGCATGCTGGTGGAGCTGATCGGCCCCAACCGGACGGTCGACGCCGTGGCGGACGAGGGCGGCACCATCGGGTACGAGGTGCTGACATCGCTCGGCCCCCGCTACCACCGCGTCTACATCGATCCGGCCGAGGGCGAGCGATGCCCTTCCTAGCCGCGACCGGCCGTGCCTTCCTGATCTTCCTGGAGGCGACGGGGCAGCTTTCGCTGTTCACGGGCCGCGCCATCTCGCACTGCTTCCGGCCGCCGTATTACGCCCGGCAGATCCTGCGGCAGATGATCGACATCGGCTACTACTCGCTGCCGGTGGTGGGCCTGACCGCGCTGTTCACCGGCATGGTGCTGGCGCTGCAAAGCTACACGGGCTTCGCCCGCTTCCAGGCGGAGGGCGCCATCGCCACCGTCGTGGTGCTGTCGGTGACGCGCGAACTGGGCCCGGTGCTGGCCGGCCTGATGGTGGCGGGGCGCATCGGCGCCGCCATGGCGGCCGAGATCGGCACCATGCGCGTGACCGAGCAGATCGACGCGCTGTCCACGCTGTCCACCAACCCGTTCAAGTATCTGGTGGCGCCGCGCCTGATCGCCGGAACGACCATGCTGCCGATCCTGGTGCTGGTGGCCGACGTCATCGGCGTGTTCGGCGGCTTCCTGGTCAGCGTCTACCGGCTGGACTTCAACCCGGCATCCTACATCAGCCGCACCTGGGAGTTCCTGGAGCCGCTGGACGTCATCTCCGGCCTCGTCAAGGCGGCGGTGTTCGGCTTCGTCATCGCGCTGATGGGCTGCTATTTCGGTTACAAGTCGCGCGGCGGCGCGCAGGGCGTGGGTCAGGCGACGACCAACGCGGTGGTCGCCGCTTCCATTCTCATCCTGGTGTCGAACTACCTGATCACCGGCATTTTCTTCTCGACGAAATGACCCAAACCCCACCCAAGATCGCCCTCAAGCACGTGCACAAGCGCTTCGGCCACAAGGTCGTGCTGAACGGCATCGACCTGGAGGTGGGGCGCGGCGAATCGCTGGTCGTCATCGGCGGCTCGGGCACGGGCAAGTCTGTGATGCTCAAGTGCATCCTCGGCCTGCTGCAGCCGGACACCGGTTCCATCAAGGTGGACGGGCAGGAGACGACCCGGCTCAAGAGCCGCGCGCGCGAGAAGCTGCTGCACAAGTTCGGCATGCTGTTCCAGGGCGCCGCCCTGTTCGACAGCCTGAAAGTGTGGGAGAACGTCGCCTTCGGCCTGATCCAGGGCGAGCACATGCCGCGCCCGCAGGCCAAGGAGATCGCCATGGCCAAGCTGGGCGCCGTCGGCCTGACGCCGGAGGTGGGCGAACTGTCGCCGGCCGAACTGTCCGGCGGCATGCAGAAGCGCGTGGCGCTGGCCCGCGCCATCGCCGACGAGCCGGAGATCATCTTCTTCGACGAGCCGACGACCGGCCTCGACCCGATCATGGCCGACGTCATCAACGAGTTGATCGTGCAGTGCGTGAAGGACCTGGGCGCCACCGCCGTGACGATCACGCACGACATGGCCTCGGCCCGCAAGATCGCCGACCGCATTGCCATGATCTACCAGGGCAAGATCATCTGGACCGGCCCCGCCAAGGACATCGACAACTCGGGCAACCCCTACGTCGACCAATTCGTGCACGGCCGCGCCGAAGGGCCGATCCAGATGCAGATCCGGGCGCTGTAAACCATGCAGCCGCGCCTCAGCCTCGTCACCCTGGGTGTGGCCGACGTGGCGCGCAGCCGCGCCTTCTACGAACGCCTGGGCTTTATCGCGTCGAGCGCCAGCAACGCGAACGTCGCCTTCTTCCAGGCCGGCGGCACGGTGCTGGCGCTGTTCGGCTGGTCCGCCCTGGCGCACGACGCCACGGTGCCGGAGCAGGGCAGCGGCTTTCGCGGCGTCACGCTGGCCCACAACGTGGCGACGAAGAATGAAGTCGCCGCCGTGCTGGCCGAGGCGGTGGCGGCCGGCGCCACGCTGGTGAAGCCGGCACAGGACGTCTTCTGGGGCGGCCACAGCGGCTACTTCGCCGACCCCGACGGGCACCTGTGGGAGGTTGCCTGGAACCCGTTTTTCCCGCTGGACGCAAACGGCAACGTCACGCTGCCGGCGTGATCACGCCTCGTCGGCCAGAGCGGCGGCGAGCAGATCGGTGTCCTCATAAATTGTTGGGAGCGGCAGTTCGAGGCCGAGCGGCGGCAGGGCCAAGATACCATCACGCCCACGCGCAACCCGAGCCACCCAGTCCTCCCCTTGGCGAACGATGCTCTCGACGGCAAGGTCGTCCTGCGCCACGATGACGTACTGCTGGAGGGTATCGAGCGTTTGATATGCCTCTCGCTTGGAAAAGAGGTCGCGGCTGCCGGTGGACGGAGACAGCACCTCAAAGATCACTCTTGGTTCCGCCACGACGCGATCAGTGTCTACGAGTTTGGCGCATGTAACGAACACATCTGGGTAGAACACCCCAAACGCCGTAACGACTCTCACGCCCTCCTGGAAGACACGGCACGGGCTGCGCTTGAGCATGGTCGCCAGTGCAATATGAACGTTTCCGGCAATTCGGCTGTGCCGTATGGTTTCCCCAACCATGGCGACAATGTCGCCATCCAGGAATTCGTGACGCTCCTCCTGCCGTTCCTCCCATTCGAGGAACTCGGCCAGCGTCATCGAACGGCGTTTCGGCAGGGCGTTCATCGCGGCACCTCCCAAGGGACCAGGGCGATCCTACCGGAAAACGCTCACCCCGTCACCTCAGCCCCTTGCGCCAGCGCCGCCGCCATCTTCGGATTCAGCGCCAGCCCGAGTGCGGCCACCTGGGACGCGATGGCGAAGTCGCCGCGCGCCACGGTCGCCAGCAGCTCCTCGCGCGTCATCACCTCGACGCGCATTTCCTCCAGGTCGCCGGAGTCCGGTTCGACCACCTTGCGGCAGCCGCGCGCGACGAACAGATGGCAGGTGCCACCGCGCGCGTTGCCCATCAACACGTAGCCGCCACACGCCGTCCAGTCGTCCGCCTCGTAACCCGTCTCTTCCAGCAGCTCGCGCTTGGCACACTCCAGCGGCGGCTCGCCGGCCTCCATGGTGCCGGCGGGGAAGTTCACGTTCACCCGGCGGGCGCCGTGTTTGTACTGGCGCAGCAGCACGAAGCGCCCGTCCTCCGTCTCCGGCACGATGATGACGAAGTCGCGCGTGTCCACCTGATGGAACTCCACGCGCCGGCCGTCCGGCAGTTCGAGCGTCTCGACGCGGACCTTCAGCCAGGGCTCGTGCGTGTACACGTCGCGGCTGGCGAGGATCGACCAGGGTTGCAGCTCGTCGGACACGCGCAGGCTCCGTCAGTAGGGCGGTTTGGTGTGGCCGGCGGGCGAGAGGGTGAAGATCTCGCAGCCATCCTCGGTGATGCCGACCTGATGCTCGAACTGCGCCGACAACGAGCGGTCGCGGGTCACCGTGGTCCAGCCGTCGGACAGGATCTTCACGTCCGCCTTGCCGGCGTTCAGCATCGGCTCGATGGTGAAGACCATGCCGGGGACGAGGCGCATCCCCTGCCCCGGCCGGCCGAAATGGTCGACGTGCGGGGCGTCGTGGAAGACGCGGCCGATGCCGTGCCCGCCGAAGTCGCGCACCACCGAGAAGCGATTGGCCTCCGCCAGCGTCTGGATGGCGTGCCCGACGTCGCCCAGCGTGTTGCCGGGCCTTGCGGCGGCGATGCCGGCCATCATGGCCTCGTAGGTGATGTCGGTGAGCTTGCGCGCCTTCACGCCGATCTTGTCGCCGACGAAGAACATGCGGCTGGTGTCGCCGAACCAGCCGTCGAGGATGACGGTCACGTCGATGTTGACGATGTCGCCGTCCGCCAGCCGCTTGTCGGGGCTGGGGATGCCGTGGTTGACCACGTGGTTGGGCGAGATGCAACTGGCCGCCGGGTAGCCCTTGTAGCCGATGGTCGCCGGGATCGCCCCGTTGTCGCGCATGAAGCGCTCGATCAGCGCGTCGAGGTGCCCGGTGGTGACGCCCGGCACCACGTGCGGGGTGATGTGGTCCAGCGTCTCGGCGGCCAGTCGGCCGGCGCGCCGCAGCCCTTCGAACGACTCCGGGCCGTGCAGCGGCACGCGCCGCCCCTCGGTGTCCGTGGTGAAGGGTTCGTTCGTGAGTGAAACAGTATCGGTCTTCATGGTCCCACCATCCGGTATCGCCGCCCCTCCCTCAACCCCAATAATTTCATGTTTGCCCCATAGGAGTCGGACACCCGGCTTGCTATATATGCGCCGACACGAACCCCCGACCTGCTCCATAAGACCTTGGCCAAGCCCACATCGCGCTATGCCTGCCAGTCGTGCGGCGCCTCCTTCCCCAAATGGGCCGGGCGCTGCGACGCCTGCGGGGAATGGAACACCCTGGTCGAGGAAGCGGTCCCGGAGTCGGCCCCCAAGGGTCTCGGCGCCGCCAAGGGGCGTCGCATCGACTTCGTCGGGCTGTCCGGTGCCTCCGAACCCGCCCCGCGCCGCCTGACCGGCATCGCCGAGCTGGACCGCGTGTGCGGCGGCGGGCTGGTGCCGGGCTCCGTCCTGCTGATCGGCGGCGATCCAGGCATCGGCAAATCCACCCTGCTCCTCCAGGCCATGGCGCGGCTGTCGCAGATCTGGCGCTGCGCCTACGTCTCGGGCGAAGAGGCGGTGGACCAGGTGCGCCTGCGCGCCCAGCGCCTGGGCTGCGCGTCCGCCCCGGTCGACCTCGCTTCCGCCACCAGCGTGCGCGACATCGCGGCGTCGCTCGACATGACGGACGGGCCGGAGATCGTCGTCATCGACTCCATCCAGACCATGTATGTCGACACGCTGGACAGCGCGCCGGGCACGGTGGCGCAGGTCCGCGCCTCGGCGCACGAACTGATCCGCGTTGCCAAGCGGCGCGGCATCGTGCTGCTGCTGGTCGGCCACGTGACCAAGGAAGGCACCATCGCCGGCCCCCGCGTGCTGGAGCACATGGTCGACACCGTCCTCTATTTCGAAGGCGAGCGGGGCCACCAGTTCCGCATCCTGCGCGCGGTGAAGAACCGCTTCGGGCCGACCGACGAGATCGGCGTGTTCGAGATGGGCGACGCTGGCCTGTCGGAGGTCGCCAACCCCTCCGCGCTGTTCCTGGCGGAGCGGCGCGGCGACGTCTCGGGTGCCGCCGTCTTCGCCGGCATGGAGGGCACGCGCCCGGTGCTGGTCGAGGTGCAGGCGCTGGTCGCCCCCTCGCCGCTTGGCACGCCGCGGCGCGCGGTGGTGGGGTGGGACTCGGCGCGTCTCGCCATGGTGCTGGCGGTGCTGGAGGCGCGCTGCGGCGTTTCCATCGGTGCCAACGACGTCTATCTGAACGTCGCCGGCGGCCTGCGCATCGGCGAGCCGGCGGCCGATCTGGCCGTCGCCGCCGCGCTGGTGTCGTCGCTGACCGGCGAGCCGGTGCCGCCCGACGCCGTGGTGTTCGGCGAGATCGGCCTGTCCGGCGAGGTGCGCGCCGTCAGCCAAACCGAGGCGCGCCTCAAGGAAGCCGCAAAGCTGGGGTTTTCATCGGCGCTCATTCCGGCTAGACGAAGCGCCGGCCGCGGCGACGCGGCCCTGCGCACGGTGGAACTGCAGCACCTGGGCGAGCTGATGCCGCTCTTCCAGACGGACGGCGGCGCGCGGCGATGAGAGGTCGAGGGTAGCGGATAATGGAAAACTTTCCGATCAATCCGGCGGATGCGGCGGTCTTCGCCGTGTTGCTGCTTGCCGCGCTGCTGGCGTTCACGCGCGGCATGGTGGCGGAGGTGATGTCGGTTGCCGCCTGGGGCGGTGCCGCGCTCATCACGCTCTACGCCCTGCCCTTCGTGCTGCCGGTCACCCAGCAGTACATCAAGGTGGAGATGATCGCCTACGCTCTGTCGGCGGTGGCGATCTTCGTCGTGGCGCTGGTGGTGCTGACGCTGCTCGCCGGCCGGCTGTCGCGGGGCGTGCAGAACTCGTCCCTGTCGGCGGTGGACCGCTCGCTGGGCTTCCTGTTCGGCCTCGTGAAGGGTGCGGTTCTGGTGTCGGTCGCCTATCTCTTCTTCACGTGGCTGGTGCCCGCGGGCGAGCAGCCTCAATGGCTGAAGGATGCCAAGACCCAGCCGCTGCTGACGGCCGGGGCCGGCATGATCTACCAGTTCGTGCCCGAGAACATGCGCACCGAAGGGCTGAACCAGATGGGCATGGCGCGCGACGCCACGCGGCAGGCCATCGAGGCCAAGCAAGCGCTGGACCGCCTCTCCACCCCGGTGCCGGCGGGCACCGCCAAGACGGGTGCGCCCGCGAATGATACCGGCTATAAGGATCGCGACCGCGGCGATCTCGAGCGACTGATTCAGAACACGCGCTGAGGACCGGCCGTGCAACACGAGGATTCCCCGATGCTGACGACGCATCCGTTCGTCGATGACGACAAGCTGCGCGAAGAGTGTGGCGTGTTCGGCATCCTGCGCCACCCCCAGGCCTCCGCGGTCACCGCGCTGGGCCTGCACGCGCTGCAGCACCGCGGCCAGGAGGCCGCGGGCATCGTCAGCTTCGACGGGACGAACTTCCACGTCGAGCACACGATGGGCGTCGTCGGTGACCATTTCTCCAAGGAATCGGTCATCTCGCGCCTGAAGGGCGACGCCGCCATCGGCCACGTGCGCTACGCCACCACCGGCGACGTCAGCATGCGCAACGTGCAGCCGCTGTACGCCGAGCTGGACTTCGGCGGCTTCGCGCTGGCCCACAACGGCAACCTGACCAACGCCCAGGTGCTGCGCCGGCAGTTGGTGCGCCGCGGCTGCCTGTTCCAGTCGACCACCGACACCGAGGTGATCGTCCACCTGATGGCGCTGGCCCGCGGCGGTTCCCCCGTCGACCGCATGATCGAGGCGATCCGGCAGGTCGAGGGTGCGTTCTCGCTGGTGGCGCAGGCCGCCGACACGGTGATCGGCGTGCGCGACGCGATGGGCGTGCGCCCGCTGGTTCTGGGCAAGCTGGGCGACGCGCACATCCTGACCAGCGAGACCTGCGCGCTCGACATCGTCGGCGCGGACTTCGTGCGCGACGTCGAGCCGGGCGAGATGATCGTGCTGGACAACACCGGCGTGCACAGCCTGCGGCCGTTCCAGCCGACCAACCGGCGCTTCTGCATCTTCGAATACATCTACTTCGCCCGCCCCGACAGCGTGATGGAAGGCTCGTCCGTCTACCAGGCGCGCCAGCGCATCGGCCGTGAGCTGGCCCGCGAGGCGGGGGTGGAGGCCGACCTGATCGTCCCGGTGCCGGACAGCGGCGTGCCGGCGGCGCTGGGCTACGCGGCGGAGAGCGGCGTGCCGTTCGAGCTGGGCATCATCCGCAACCACTACGTCGGCCGCACCTTCATCGAGCCGACCGACCAGATCCGCCACCTGGGCGTGAAGCTGAAGCACAACGCCAACCGCGCGATGATCGAGGGCAAGCGCGTCGTTCTGGTGGACGATTCCATCGTGCGCGGCACCACGTCCAAGAAGATTGTCGAGATGGTGCGCGCCGCCGGTGCCAAGGAGGTGCACATGCGCATCTCCAGCCCGCCGACCTCGCACCCCTGCTTCTACGGCATCGACACGCCAGAGCAGTCGAAGCTTTTGGCGCACCGCATGTCGGTGGAGGAGATGCGGCAGTTCATCCAGGCCGACAGCCTTGCCTTCATCTCGCTTGACGGCCTCTACCGCGCGATGGGCGAGGCGAAGCGCGACCCGAACGCGCTGAGCTTCTGCGACGCCTGCTTCACCGGCGAATACCCGATCCGCCTGACCGACCGCGACGCGGAGAACGGTCCGGACGCCCCTGTCCGCGCCGCCGTGCGCGCCTGACCGCAAGACCGAGAGCACGAACCGCCATGTCCCGTCTTGCAGGCCGTCTGGCCCTGATCACCGGTGCCTCGCGCGGCATCGGCGCCGCCGTCGCCAAGCGCTTCGCCGCCGAGGGTGCGCACGTCATCCTCACCGCCCGCACCGTCGGCGCGCTGGAGGAGGTGGACGACTCCATCCTGAAGGAGACCGGCAGCAACGCCACCCTGGTGCCGCTGAACCTGATGGAGTTCGACAAGATCGACCAGCTCGGACAGGCGATCTACGAGCGCTTCGGCCGGCTGGACATCGTCGTCGGCAACGCCGCCGTGCTGGAGACGCTAGGGCCGATCGCCACCTACGATCCGAAGCACTGGCAGCGGATCATGGACACCAACGTCACCGCCAACTACCGGCTGATCCGCAGCATGGACCGGCTGCTCCGCGCATCCGACGCCGGCCGCGCGATCTTCGTCACCTCGGGTGCGGCGCACGGCCCCAACCATTACTGGGGTCCCTACGCCGCCAGCAAGGCGGCGCTGGAGATGATGGTGCAGACCTACGCGCTGGAGGTCTCCAAGTCGAACCTGCGCGTCAACCTCGTCGATCCCGGCGTGGTGCGCACGCGCATGCGCACGCAGGCCTTCCCCGGCGAGGACCCGAACACCCTGCCGGCGCCCGAGTCCGTCACCGGCCCCTTCGTCGATCTGGCCGACCCGGCCTGCACGCGGCACGGCGAGATCGTCAGGGCATAGGCGCCTACTGCACCAGAGGTGCGCGCGCTCTCCCGGTGGCTGTGGTCAGGTCGGTAGGGAAAAGGCCGGACAGGAAGCCACCGGTCTGCGTGTAGGTGGTCGACACGACGATGAAGGTCGTTCCGTCGTCCACCACCCGCTGCACGTCCACGCTCAGCTTCGCTGCGTCCAGCGTGGTCATCCGGGCGCGGGCGGCGTTCGCCACCTGCGCGGTGCTGGCGTCGAGGTTCGCCATGGCGAAGCGCGCCGCCTCCTCCGCCCCGAACTGCACGGTGTTGCGGACCCACATGTAGCCGGCGAACTCGAAGATCCCCAGGAAGATCATCAGGAACACCGGCAGGATGACGGCGAACTCCACCGCCGCACTACCCCGCCGGTCGCCGAGCAGACGCCGCATCGCCATGACGGCCTCCTTCACTGCACACGCAAGGTCGCCGACCCGGTCAGCGACCCCAGGACGGGAAGGCCGGGCACCGGCAGCAGCGGCGTAAACGTGGAGTTGACCGTCACCTCCAGAAAGACCTGCGGAGCCTCGCCGGCGGGGCACACGCTGGTGCACGGGCTGGCGCCGCCGTCCGGGCATTCGCAGAACTGGCGCGCGTTGACCTGGGCCGCCGGATCGACGCCACCGGCGCTCAACGCCGCGCGCCGGATGCCGGCGCTGTCCGTCGGGTTGACGCGGGCGTACTGCACGGCGCTGCGCGCCGCCGTTTCCAGGGCCATGCGGTCGTAGGCGGCGCGCCCGAAGTCGATGACGGCGCCGAGGATCAGCAGCAGGAACGGCAGCGCCAGCGCGAACTCCACGGAGATGTTGCCGCCGCGCGCACCGGCCAGCGTGGAATGGAAGGGCCGCGTCAGCAGGGGAATGAGCCTGGTCATGGCCGCCCTCATTCGCCCAGCCGCGCCAGGGACGAGGCGATGGGCCGGGCACCCAGAACGGAGCAGGTCTCGTTGCCAAGCGCGGCGTTCCCGGTGAAGACCACCGTCTTGGCGACGATCTGCACGCAGCCGGCCCCCTGCGTGCTGTTGTTGCCCCGCCATTCCACACTCTGCGCCGGGAAGTACATGACGCCGGTGACGTCGAGCGCGGCGTTGCCGTTGAAGACGTTGGCCCCCGTGGGCGCGTTGCGGTCCTGGTAGAACAGGATGCCGCGCAATGGCGCCGCCGCCGAGGAGCGCGCCCGCAGCGTAACGGAGACGTTGCCGTGCACGTCGACGCCACCGATCTGGTCGGCGCCGCCGGTGCTGGTGAACACGAACGCCACCCCTTCGTCGGTGCCGCAGTCGCAGTTGATGGTGATGTTGCCCTGCACCGAGAGGTCGCCGCGATTAATGATGTACTCGCCCGGCTCCAGCGTCACGTCCGCGTTGCCGGTGATGGTCAGACCATCACAATAAACACCCGGCTTCAACCTGCCACTCTCGTTCACCTTGTGCTTCGTGTGCTTGCAGGACCCGACCGGCGGTGCCTCCACGTTGGCGTAGGGGTCAGGCAGCGGCCACGCGTGCGTGGTCGCCGCGCGGGCGAGCTGGAGGTTGACGTTGCCGCTCATCGCCATGCCACCGGCCGTCCACAGCGTCTGGGCCAACAGACTGACGTTGCCGCTGAAGCTGATCGCCGATGCCGCGTTCGAATTGGCGGCGATCATGCACCCGGGCATGACGACGTTGGGATTCCCCCTGCCGCTGACCGCCTCGGCGGCACCACCGTCCAGCGCCAGCACGCACGCCTCGCCCACATCGCGCGTCAACGCCACGGCGCGCGCCGTGATGGTCACCGGGCCGTCCTGCATGACGGCGGAGAACAGGCGCGGCTGCACGCGGGTCACGATCGCCTCCACGGCGTCCGAACGGCCCGCCAGCGCGCCGGACAGTGGTGGGTTGTTGACGGCGACCCGGTCGCCGCCGGACCCGTTGCGCGCCGCCTCCGCCTCCGCGGCGCTGGCCATCCTTCCGGGCGTACCGCGGGCGATCTCCAGCGCCCCCGCCACCGCCGCAGCGTCGGCCGCCGTCTGCAAGGAGCGCCGCTCGGCATACCAGGTGCCCACCTCGACGGTGACGCTCAGCAGACCCAGGATCGCGGTCATGGCCAGCGCAATGATGACGAGCACGGCGCCGCTCTCGTCGCGCCCCAGGCGCGCCGCGCCGTTCCGCCCCGAGCCCCAAAGCCGTAAGCCCATGTCCCGCACTCCGCAGGCCGGAGGCCCGCTATTCACCGAGCGTTGCCGACGTGGTGGCGATCGGCCGCACGCCCTGCTCCGCGCAGCCGGCGTCGTCCAGCGCCGTGTTGCCGCTGAAGGACACCGTGCGGGCGATGATCCGCACGCAGCCCTGCGCCCCGCCGAAGCTGTTGCCGTTCCACTGCATGGCCTGGGCCGGAAAGTACAGCGCCCCGTTCAGCGACATGGTGGCGCCGCCGTTCAGCCGGCTCTCGTCACTGGCCGATGCCCGGCGGTCCTGGAAGAACAGCACGCCGGGATAGGCGTAGCTGGGATCGGCGGGGGCGCGCAGCGTCACGCTGGCGCCGCCGTTGATATCGACCCGGCCGATCTGCGTGGTGTTCGACGTGCTGGTCAGCACGATGGTGACGCCGTGCGGGGCCGTGCAGTTGCAACGCACCGTTCCCTGCGCGCCCACGTCGAAGTTGCCGCGGTTGATGTAGTAGGTGCCCGGCTCCAGGATGGCGACGCCGTGCGCGCCGACGCTGATGCCGTTGCAGTAGACGCCCGGCGTCAGCGTGCGTGTCTCGTTCTGGATGCGCGTGTTGTTGTTCGGGCAGGCGTTGCCCAGCGCGGGAATGGTCAGGTCGGCGTAGGGGTCCGGCAGGGCCCAGGCGCGGGATACCGGCGCGCGGCTGAAGCTGGCGCTGGTCGAGCCGCCAAGGGCGTAACCGCCGGAGGTCCACAGCGAATCCGCCGCCACGGAGCTGCTGCCGCCCAGGTCGATGGCGGTGTCGCTCACCGAGTTGGCGGCGAGCACGCAGCCCTGCGTGTTGATGGTGGCACTGCCCTGCGCCGTGATCGCGCCGCCCGTCGTCCGGTCCAGCGCCAGCACGCACGCCTCTCCGGTCGAACGCAGCCGCGCCACCGAGCGGGTGGTGATCGGCACCTCGCCGCTGCCGAACAGCGCCGTGAACAGGCGGCCCTGCCGGTGCGTGATGATCGCCTCCACCGCCTGCGGGTCGCCGCTGAAGGCCCCGCTGGCCGGCGGGGAGTTGACGAGGATCGTGTCGGTCCCGGCGGCGGCGCCGTTGCGCACCGCCTCCCGCGTGGCCGCATCGGTGACGCGGCCGGGCGTGCTGCGCGCGTGCTCCAGCGCGCCGGCCAGAGCCGCGGCGTCGGCCGCACTTTGCAGGTTGCGGCGGACGACGTACCAGGAACCCACCTCGACGGCGACGCTGAGCAAGCCCAGCAGCGCCGTCACGGCCAGCGCCAGCGTGACCAGCACCGCCCCGGATTCGTCCGACCACAGCCGTGCCGGCCTCTTCCGCAAGAACGTCATACGTCCGATCATGGCCTTCACCCCGCTCCACCGCCTGAAAGGCGGCTGACCGCGCATCGACACGGATCATCTTGGTGATTATACGCCAAACATCGCACGGCTTCAATATTGCCATAATGATTGTCACAAGACGAACAAAGAACGGCGGCGCGATTTCTTACATGATTATTATTGGCTTGCGGCGAGTCCGCCGACAGATTGGTTCGAATTTCGAAGCATTTTGCGCCTGAAGCGGCGCATCATCGATCTCGCATTGCCGCAGCCCAGCGCCTCCGTCGCGTGCAGCGCGTCGGGTGCGCCGATAGCCGGGCAAGCCCGGCCATGACGATGAGCACGGTCATTGCCGACCGTTGAGCCCCCCGCCAATGGAGGGCTTTGAACCTGTCAGTCCTCGGCGTAGGGGTTCTTGCCCTTGCGCAGCAGCAGGCGCACCGGCACGCCCGGCAAGTCGAAGGTGTCGCGCAGGCTAGCGACCAGATAGCGTTGGTAGCTCTCCGGCAGGTCCAGCGGTTTGTTGACGAACAGCGCGATCGTCGGCGGCCGGGCCTTCACCTGCGTGGCGTAGCGGATCTTCACCTGCCGCCCCTCGACCAGCGGCGGCGGGTGGTGTTCGACCACGCCCTTGATCCAGCGGTTGAGCTGCGCCGTCGAGATGCGGCGGTTCCACGTGTCGTAGGTGCCCATCACCGCGTCGAGCAGCGCGTCGAGCTTCTGCCCCTTGAGCGCGGAGATCGTCACCATGCGCACGCCCTTCACCTGCGCCAGCGACGCCTGGAGCTTGTCCTCCACCTGCCGCAGCACGGCGGCCCGGTCCTCCACGGCGTCCCACTTGTTGATGGCGATGACGAGGGCGCGGCCCTCCTGCTCCACCATGCGGGCGATGGTCAGGTCCTGCTTGTCGAACACCTGGTCTGGGTCGAGCACCAGCACGACGATCTGCGCCATGCGGATGACGCGCAGCGTGTCGGCGACGGCCAGCTTCTCCACCTTGGCCTCGACCCGCGCGCGGCGGCGCAGGCCGGCTGTGTCGACGAGGCGGAACTGGCGGTCGCGCCACGTCCAGTCGACGGAGATCGCGTCCCGCGTCATGCCGGCCTCGGGCCCGGTCAGCACACGCTCCTCGCCGACGAGGCTGTTGAGCAGCGTCGACTTGCCGACGTTGGGGCGGCCAACGATGGCAAGCTGGATGGGACGGCGCTTCTCCTCCTCCGTCTCCGGCGGCAGGCCGTCGGGCTCCTCCTCGCCCTCGGCCGGCGCAGCGGCGGCCGGCGCCGGTTCGGGTGCGGCTTCCTCGTCCTTCTCCGGCGGCACGTAGGGCATCAGCGCCTCGAAGAGGTCGCCCAGGCCCTCGCCATGCTCCGCCGAGATGGCGATGGGGTCGCCCAGGCCCAGTTCGTACGCCTCCAGGATGCTGGTCTGCGAGGCCTTGGCCTCGGCCTTGTTGGCGACCAGGATGATGGGCGTCTTCACCTTGCGCAGCAGAGCGGCGAAGTGGCGGTCCAGCGGCGTGATACCGGCGCGCGCGTCCACCAGGAACAGCGCCACGTCGGCGCGCTCCAGCGCCATTTCCGTCTGGCGGCGCATGCGCGCCTCCAGGCTGTCGTCGGTGACGTCCTCCAGGCCGGCGGTGTCCACGATGGTGAACGAAAGCCCGCCCAGGTGCGCCGGGGCCGAGCGCCAGTCGCGCGTCACGCCGGGCGTGTCGTCGACCAGCGCCAGCTTCTTGCCGGCGAGACGGTTGAACAGCGTCGATTTTCCGACGTTGGGGCGCCCAACGATCGCTACGGTGAACGGCATGCGCCGCCAGCCTCCCTCGTTCCCTTCGACCCCGGTCCGCTCAGCGGAACGCGACCAGATACCCGCCGTCGGTCAGGACATAGAGGGTGTTGTTGGCGACCACCGGCGGCAAGTAGGTAACCCCCGGCAAAGTGTAGCGGCCCTGCTCCTTGCCGTCCTGCGGCGACAGCGCGATCATGCGGCCGTGCGACCCCGTCAGCCACAGCCGGCCACCGGCCAGCACCGGACCGGCCCAGCGCACCGGGCCGCTCCTGTCTTTCGGATCCTCGAAGCGCTCCAGCGGAGCGACCCAGCGCACGCGCCCGTCGCGGCGGGTCACCGCCACCGCCTCGGCGTCGTTGGTGACCATGAAGATGTAATCACCGGCCACGTACGGCGTTTGCGTGCCGCCGACCTCGACCTCCCACGCGCGGGCACCCATGCGGGCGTCGATGGCGACCATCCGGCCGGCGTGGCTGACGGCGATCACCTGCCCGCGGTCGAGCACCGGAAGGCCCAGGATGTCAGCCAGCCCGCTCAGGGCGCCGCTGCGGCGGATGGCGGCAAGGCTCTCCTGCCACGCCACGCGCCCGTTCTCCGGCCGCAAGCCATAGATCTCGCCCGACGAATAGGCCGGCACCACCAGGTTGCCGTCGGACGCCGGGCTGGACCCGCCCAGCAGGCCGGCGGTCTCGTGCAGTCCGGCCTGGGTCCACAGCTCCTTGCCGTCGGCGGCGTTCAGCGCCACGGTCTGGTTGTCGAGCGTCAGCACGTAGACGCGCGTGCCGGAGACGGTAGGCGCGCCTCGCACCGGACCGGCCACTCGCGAGCGCCAGACCACGCCGCCGTTGCCGGCGTCCAGCGCCACCACTTCGCCATAGCCCGTGCTGGCGTAGACGCGGCCGTCGGCGAAGGCCACGCCGCCGCCCGACGCGTCGCCGCGCTCCTTCTCCGGGCGGACGTCGACGCGCCAGATCTGGCCGCCGGTGCGCGCATCGTGGGCCGCGACGTGCGAATCCGCGTCGATGACATAGACCCGCCCGCCCGCCACCACCGGCACGCCGAGCAGCATGCGCGAGCTGGAGGAGCCACTGCCGATGCTGACCTGCCACGCCTGCGCCGGGCTGGCCGCCAGGGCGAGATGGCCCATCATGTGTTCCGGATTGCCGCCGGCCTGGGCCCAGGAGTCGTTGGTGGCGGCCGCCGGCAGCGTCACCGGGGCGTCGGCGAGCCGCGCGTCCGCCTCGACCTTCCGCTCGCGCATCAGAACGGCGACGCGCTCGCCCGGCAGGGGCGGCTTGTCGTTCTTGCCGAACCAGCCGCTGACGGTGTCGCACCCGCCGAGCAGCAGGGCGAACAGCGGGGCCGAAAGGATGGCGGCGCGCAGGTGGGGCGTTCGGGTCATCAGCTCTTGCCGTAAAGGGCGGCGAGGTCGGCCGCGCGCGAGCGCACGCCCGCCGGAGCCGCGGAATCGTCCGCGAGTTGCTGGAAAAGGGTGCGGGCACGCTCCTTGTCGCCGGCGCGGGCGGCGAGCACCGCCGTCATCTCTCGCGCCGAAAAACGCCAGGGGCTGGTGTCGGCCATGAGCGGCTGCAGGCGCGCCTGGAGTGCCGCGGGGTCGCCCTTCTCCATCTGGTGCATGACCGACAGGAGAGTGGCGAGGTCGCGGTAGACCAGCTTCACCGCCGTGTCGGCGGCGATGGAATCGTAGATCGCCACGGCCGCCACCTTGTCGCCGGTGCCGGCCTTGACCGCCGCGGCGTCGAAACGGGCGATGGCCTTGAGATCCGGCTGGCTGGTCTGCGCGGCGAAGGCCGCCAGCGCTTCGACCCCCTTCTCGGGCGCGGTCTGGGCCTGGCCGACCGCGGTGACCAGCGCGGCCGTCGCGGCCTCGCGCTGGGACTGCTGCCAGTTGCGCCACAGGTTGAATCCCGCCGTGCCGGCGACGAGCAGCACCGCTATGGCGACGAAGACGCCGCCATAGCGTTTGAACACGCGCTCCATACGGTCGCGGCGAAGATCCTCGTCGACTTCCTGGAAAATGTCGCTCATGGCCCTACGGCGTGCGGGGTGGGCGGGCGCCCTGGGGGACGCCCGGCGTGGAATCTCAAAGGGGCCGGATAGCAGAGCCCCCGCACCCGGTCAAGGTTGCTCAACGGCGCGTCGCACCGGAGAGCGGGTCAGGTCGGGTATTTCCACTTGATGGAGCAGCCCATGCTGGGGATCTGGTCGGCCGGCCCCTGCCCCGTCTCGGCGATTCGCAGCATGGCGTGGTACAGCTCGCGCGGAGCGTTGGCCACCGTGTCCTTGCGCGAGGCGTCGAGCCGGCCGCGGTATTGCAACTCCAGGTCGGCGTTGAAGCCGAAGAAGTCGGGCGTGCAGACGGCGTCGTAGGCGCGCGCCACGTCCTGGGTGTCGTCGAGGACGTAGGGGAATGTGAAGCGGTGCCGTTCGGCGAAGCGCTTCATGTTGTCGAAGCCGTCCTCGGGATACTGCGCGGTGTCGTTGGGCATGACGGCAACGGCGCCGATGCCGTGCGCCTTCAGGTCGTTCACGTCGCGCACGATGCGGTCGATCACGGCCTGCACGTACGGGCAATGATTGCAGATGAACATCACCAGCGTGCCGCGCGATCCCCGCACGTCGGCCAGCGTGTAGGTCTTGCCGTCGATGCCGGGCAGGCGGAAGTCGACCGCCTTCCAGCCGAAGTTGCAGATCGGCGTTTCCGCGGCCATGGCCGTCTCCTTCCCTCGTGTCGCTCTTACCGGCGTTCTTCTTTTATAAACAGCGCGGATCACCCCGCCAACGCCCTTTCGGGTGGGTCCTTTGGACGCACGCCTCCGGTCGTGGAGACGAAAATGGCCCGCCGGCCGAAGCCGACGGGCCAGACATCGGTGGCGACGCCGCCGAAGGGGACCGGCGTCAGGATGCCATTTGCGCGGCGGCGATGACGGCCTGCGTGCGGTTCTTCACGCCCAGGGACTTGAAGATGGCGGTAACGTGGATTTTCACCGTGCCTTCGGACAGGCCCAGTTCATAGGCGATCTGCTTGTTCGACTTTCCGGCGCGCAGGCAGTCCAGCACCTCGCGCTGGCGCTGGGTGAGGCCGTAGCCGGCCGACCGCTCGGCCGCCGTCTCCATCGGGCGGCGGCGCCCGTTCGGCTCGGCGCCGAAGGTCAGGGCCCCCGGCGGCACGTAGATGCCCCCCGAGAAGACGAGGTTGAGCGCGCCCAGCATGACCTTCACGCTGCTCGACTTCGGGATGTACCCCGTCGCCCCGTGGTCGAGCGCGCCGCGAATGTCGTTCAGCGCTTCCGACGCGGAGACCACCACCACCGGTGTGCCGGGCTGCAGGGCCTGCACCTCGCGGATACCATCGAAGCCCGGCCAACTCGGCATGTTCAGGTCCATCAGGACCACTTCGAAGCGCTCGCCGCTGCGGCAATGCTCGATCACTTCGCCGAAGGTGCCCGCCTCGATGAACGTCGCGTCGGCGTGCAACTGCTCGAGCAGGCGCCGCAGGCCTTCGCGGAACAACAGATGGTCGTCACCGATCAGAATTTTCATGGTTCCCGTCCACCCCTCGTTGAACCGGCAACGGCGCCGGCGCTATCCTTTTTCCCGCGCCCACCAGGTCTCGAAAGGCGAGCCCTTTTACCGTGAGTATCGCGATCAAGTGGCACACAGGTACCACAAACGGGAGATCGCCTGTATACCGACAAGCGCCATAGGACATTTGCCTCCGCTACGTTGACGTTCGGCGTCGCAGCCGTGCCGGGGCGCGTCCGCGCAGTTCTGACCAAAGGCGTAACCACACGCCATAAGGCATGCCGAAGCGCGCGATACTTGGCCCGGCCGAAGCTCACCATTGATGTTCTCAGGAATGTCACCGCACCGTCCCGACTTCGCGCGCAAATGGTACGGTATATTTGTCGTTCGCAAATAGCCGATGGATTTCACCGAATGAAATCACCGTTGCGGCAACACCCCCTGCACAAACGTACAGTTCAACGCTTCACCCGACGCGCATCTTGCCGCGACCCATTCGTCCGTGACCACCTCGGAGGTATTATCACGTGGAGAACGTCTGTCGCCGAACAGGCGCGCTTGACGAACTTGAATGATACGCTATCGTTTGATTTACAGGGGATACAGTAAATTTATAACATTCTCCGGAGACTGTCAAGTTTTTTTGCACAATTTAGTCACAGGTAACAAGAGCTCAAATCACGGTTCGGCGAATTCGCTACCTCACATGCAACGCAAGCACCGCTACCGAAACTGCCCGAACAAGGCCGGCCCTGGAGCCCCCACAAGCAGAGCTGCCCCATGCACACGCCCCAAGAGTTCGCGACCGAGAAGGCATCTCACTCACCCCGGAACGCGGTGACGCCCATGCACGTCTGCCTCATCCTTGACAACAACGCCCTGACCGAGACGGTGGTCCAGGCGTTGGAGCGGGCCGGCCGGCATCGCGTGACGGTGTTCCACGACATCAGCGAACTGACACAGAGCACGCTCACCCCCGATGCCATCCTCATCGGCCTCCAGCAGTTCACCGCACTGCGCGAGAACGAGCCGATGGTTTACCTGCGGCTGTCCCGGCGCTCGCGGATCGTCGTTGTGCTGTCGTCCCGCGAATTGCTGGACGCGGCGCACATCCTCGCCTTCGCCGACGCCTGGGTGTTCGAGGACATCAACGTCGACCGGATCAACGAATTGCTCGATCTCGGGCTCGAAGGCCACTGCCTCATGCCGAAGCAGTTCCTTTCGCGCCTGGGCGTCGACGAGATCCGCCTGACCTTGCTGCCCCGCCTCTCGGACCCCGAGTTCGAGACGCTGCGGCTGCTCGGTCAGGGTCTCAACAACCGCACCATCGCCAACCAGCTCGACCTGTCCGAGGCGGTGATAAAATCGATGGTGCGCAGCGTGTTGTCCAAGCTGCACTTCCGCAACCGTACGGAGGCCGGCGTCTTCGCCGCGCGGCAGCAAGGCGCGCTGCAGGCGGCGCGGGACGGGATGGTCCCGCCCCTCTCGCAGCCACACCACCACCATGCGCGCCACGCCGGGGCCTAGGCCCCGGCAAGCGCCGGCCCATTGTCCACCCCCGTTGTCCGACCAGGACGGCAAAAGGCCGGGCCGCCGCCTTCCGTGACACCCTGCGGCTCACGGAAGGCGGCGGCCCGGCCTTTTGCGCCTTCACCCGCCAGCCGTCGCCGCAGCCGGAGCTGCGGCGACCGCGGGGGCGTCTGCGCGTGTTACTGGTGGACGGCGGTGGCGCTCGGCACGGCGCCGCCGGCGAACTCGCCGCCGATGCCGTTGTTGAGGGCCCAGATGGCGGCCTGCGTGCGGTTGGAGGCGTTGATCTTGCGCAGCAGGCTCTTGAGATGCACCTTGACCGTCGCCTCGGTGATGTTCAGGTGGTTGGCGATCATCTTGTTGCTGTCGCCGTTCAGCAGGCAGCGCAGGATCTGCACCTCGCGCTGCGACAGCCCCTTGCGCGACACCGGCATGTCGGTGCCGTTGCCGTTGACCCGACCGCTGATCAGCAGGGCCGCGAGGTGCGTGGGGAACACCTTTTCGCCCATCATGACGAGCTTCAGCGACTGCGCCAGCGCGTCGGACGACAAATCCTTCATCAGGTATCCGTCGGCCCCGGCCTCCAGCGCGTTGGCCAAGCGCCGCGTGCAAAGGTCGCTGGTGAGGATCACCATGCGCGTTTCCGGCAGCAGGGCGCGCAGGCGGCGCATGCCCTCGGCTTCCTCGTCGCCGCCGTTGACCAGGTCGAGGAGGACGAGTTGCGGCCGCAGCCCCCCCTCGACCGAACTGACGGCTTCACGAAGGTTGCCGGCCTCAGCGACGATCTGGAAGGGAGAATCGTCGAGAAGGCGCTTCAGCCCTTCCCGGAACAGCTTGTTGGAGTCGATCAAAAACGCGCGCACTGGTTCCATTGTCAGCTCCCGCGAAATTCGGATAAATGCTCAAAGACTCGACAGGCAATCTTGTGGATCAACGCTACCCGCCGGTCTTCAGACAGCTCCCTCCGATGGCACCTTCGCGCCGATATTTTGGGTGACGATACCCCTGTGTCGTGAAGAACGGTACCACTCTCTGGTATTAAAAGAAGAACGCATTGGACATATGCGCAAAGCTACTTTCTGATTTGGAGTAACCGAGGGATCTTTGTACATTTCATTCAGGCCTCCTGAAAGTATATTCTGGTCGATAACTACCACGAATTCGTGTTTCTCATGAACCCAGAGAGGAGTGCAGCACACTCCAAACGCACCCGGGTTGCATCGAAGGGAGAGGCTCGCGACGGCAAGCGCGTCCCGTGCGGTGAACGCACGCCGCTGCCCCAGCCGGTGGGTCCGGCCAAGCCCAGGGCTTTATACGGAAAGTCGTATGACGTAGAAGGACGGCCGACGTGCTATAGCCGACAGGAACGCCGGGCCGGATCCGGCTGGTGAACGTACGAGGCACCATGACCGTCTGGGACGCAGCCGGGCTGCTGGCGGTGGGCTACCTGCTGCTTCTGGCGCGCAGCGCCTGGAAGCAGGGCGAGTTCCGGCAATTCCTGCGCAGCCTCGCCATCGTCGCCGCGCTGGCCGCGGCGATCGCGGCGGCGGTGGCCGTCAGCGCTGCCCTGGATGCGCGCTGACGGCGCGACGCGGCCCATGACGCGGCCCATGTGGGGTGCGCTTGCGCGCTCACACCTCGTCGCGCTCCTCGGCCAGCCGCATCAGCACGTATTGCCGCATCATCTGGTTGCGGAAGCGATAGCGGATGCGCCCCGGCTCGGGCACCAGCACCAGCACGCCGCCGTGGTCGTCGCCGGCCAGACGCGCCAGCAGTTCCTCGAAACCCGGCACCGGCGTTCGGCCGGCGGCCTCGGCCAGGTCGGCGGGATTGAAAGTGCCGTACTCGTCAGCCGGACACAGCGCGGCGGCGTGCAGCACGTCCTCCAACGCGGCGCGGCGCGCACCGGCCAGGGCGCGGTTGTAGGAGTCGACGATGCCGCGCTCGGCCTCCTGCAGGCAGCGGGTCACCGCGTAGGCGAGATCCTCGCGCTCCACCTGTTCGGAGGAGCGGCTGACCGCGCTGCGCGCCGAATGCAGGCCGAGGAGCTGGGCGTAATACGGCAGCCCGCGCGCGAAGTCGGCGATTCGCCGCACCGTCTCGGGCGCGAAGGTGATGCCCGCGTTCTCGCCGCCCGCCTCGATCAGGCGCTGGATCTCCGCGTCGGTCATCAGCGGCAGGTGCACCGGCACCAGCGAGCGCTGGATCGACGGGTGCTTGCCCAGCAACTGGTCGAGGTTCTCGGCCACGCCGACCACCAGCAGCGTCACCGGGATCGAACTGTCGGTGAGGTTCTTGAACAACTCCGCCAGCTTGTTGCGGAAGTCCTCGTCGGTGATGCGGTCGTACTCGTCGAGGATGAGCAGCGCGTGCGTGCCGTGCACGCCGGACAGCACCTCGTTCAGTTCGGTGACGCTGAAGGTCCCTTCCGGCAGCAGTTCGTTGAAGCTGGCGAAGGTCCGGCGCGAGGCGAACGGGTTGTCGACGGCGCTGCGGTAGTAGGTCGAGGGGATCTTCTTCAGGAAGTGCCGGAAGATGTCCTCGAACGTCAGTTCCGAGCTGCAGGTCTGCTTCAGCGACAGGTACCCGGCTTGCGCCGCCGTCTGCTGGATGGCATTGGCGAGCGAGGTCTTGCCGCGGCCGCGGTCGCCGAACAGGATGACATGCGCCCGCTCCTCCTCGATGGCGGAGATGATGCGCCGCAGCGTGTCGGTTCGGCCGACGAACAGGGCGTTCAGCGCCTGCTTCGGCCGCGTCGGCGTGAAGGCCTCGCGCAGGCGTCCGTTCACCTCCGGCGTCAGGCCGGTGAGCAGTGCCGGCTCGGCCGTGCGCGGCCCGCGCAGCCCGCCGCCGACCGGCAGTTGGAAACGCGGCAGCTCGGTATCGGTGTTCTGCGCCGCCCGCACCTGATGAAGCGGCATCATGCTGGCGCGCGGCCCCTCGCCCGGAGCACCCGCCACCCCGCCGGCCAGTCCGCCGGCGACCGGGCGCAGGCGTGGCCCGGCCTGCGGACCGGCCATCATTCCCGACAGCCCCGACTGGCCCGACTGGCGCGCGACGGACTGCATGCCCCCGCCCGAGGCCGCCGAAACGCCCTCGTCCGCTGCGGCCGCGCGCCGCTTCCGAAAGAAATTCCGCATTGCTTCCGTATCCCGGCAGTCTTGTGAGGGCCGTCCGTCGCGGCGGCGCGGGGAAGCGCCCCAACGCACCCCGGAGGACGGCGTGGCGCACTGCATTTAATCAGCGGGTGCGCCGCCGCCTGCCTGAGATTTCGGATACTATACGGATGCAGAACACCAGCCGAGGGATCCCTTGGTCGCCGGGCGGCGGGCGGAAGAAGAACAGTACCACCTTTGCTTTTGTTGGCCGTGCCCCCGCCCGCCTGCATCCTGACGCCGGGAGCCGGGGCGGACGCGCCGCCTTACAGCCCGAGCGCGTGGCCGACCAGCGTCCAGCCGTAAAGCGTTCCCAGCAGGGTAACCAGCGTGAAGAATTCGCGCACGAACCGCAGGACCGACATGGCGACCTCCCTCTCCTCGATTGGCATCTCATCGCGTGGTGAGTCGGAGCATGCCGGAACGTTAGGGGAACATCAAGCGGAAAGTTCATTCTTTGTTCCCATTCGCGCAAAGCCTTGCGCGCCCGAACACATCGCGACCAACGCCATTGTCGTGACACGGGAATCGGCGGTTCCAGGCACGGTGGCCGTCCGCGCCGGCCGCTTGTCCGTTCCGTCTGGTGTGCCGGGGTCCGAATGCTATAATCTGCCTCTTCAATCGGTTGCTGCGATGCAAGGACCCCACCGGCCCGCGCGCGGGTTATCAGGTGCGGGAAAGGGGAACCCCATCGTATGGACACGACGCACCAGACCTCCTCCGACGCGCCCGCCCCGAACCGCATGCCAGCCCTCGTGCTGGGTGCCCTGGGCGTGGTCTACGGCGACATCGGCACCAGCCCGCTTTACACCCTGCGCGAGGCGTTCGGCGAAACCGGCGGGCTGCCAGTGCAGGAGGCGACGGTCCTGGGCGTCCTGTCGCTGGTCTTCTGGGCGCTGATCATCGTCGTCACCATCAAGTACGTCGCCGTGGTCATGCGCGCCGACAACAAGGGCGAGGGCGGCGTGCTGGCGCTGGGCTCGCTGGCGCAGCGCGGAATCGACGGCCCGCGCGGGCAGCGGGCGCTGATCGGCCTCGCCATCCTCGGCATGGCGCTGTTCTACGGCGACAGCCTGATCACTCCGGCCATTTCGGTGCTGAGCGCGGTGGAGGGGCTGAAGATCGCCACCCCCGTGTTCGAGCCGTTCGTCGTTCCGATCACGCTGGTCGTCATCCTCGGCCTGTTCCTCGTCCAGAAGCAGGGCACGGGGCGCGTCGGCGGCCTGTTCGGCCCGATCATGGCTCTGTGGTTCGCCACCCTGGCCGTCATGGGAATCGTGCAGATCGTGCATTGGCCGGACGTGCTGCGCGCGCTCAACCCGGCCTACGCGATCCAGCTCTTCATCGATCACCGGATCACCGCCTTCTTCGCGCTGGGTGCCGTGGTGCTGTCGGTCACCGGGGCGGAGGCGCTGTACGCCGACATGGGGCACTTCGGCCGTCAGCCCATCCGTACGGCCTGGCTGTTCTTCGTTCTGCCGGCACTGCTGCTGAACTACTTCGGACAGGGCGCGCTGCTGCTGCACGTCGCCGAATCGCTGGAGAACCCGTTCTACCACATGGCCCCGCCATGGGCGCTCTACCCGCTGGTGATCCTGGCGACCATGGCCACGGTGATCGCCAGTCAGGCGGTCATCTCCGGTGCGTTCTCGCTGACGCGGCAGGCGGTGCAGCTCGGCTACCTGCCGCGGCGCGAGATCCGCCACACCTCGGAGCACGAGATCGGGCAGGTCTACATCCCGCGCAACAACTGGCTGCTGATGGGGGGCGTTCTGCTGCTGGTGGTCGGCTTCGGCTCCTCCAGCAATCTCGCCGCCGCCTACGGCGTGTCGGTGACGGGCGCCATGGTGATCGACGCCATCCTGGCCGCCGTCGTGGCCCGCACGCTGTGGGGGTGGAGCCCCATCGTGGTGGCGGTGGCCTTCACCGCCTTCCTGGTCGTCGACCTGGCTCTGTTCGGCGCCACGCTCCTCAAGGTGCCGCAGGGCGGCTGGTTCCCGCTGGTGGTTGCCTTCGGCGTCTTCCTGCTGATGACCACATGGCGCAAGGGCCGCGTCGTTCTGTCCAGGCGGCTGTACGAGGACGCGCTGCCGCTGGAGACGTTCCTCGACCGCATCAAGCCCGAATCGCCGATGCGCGTCGCCGGCACCGCCGTGTTCATGACCGGCAACGCCGAGGTCGTGCCCCACGTCCTGCTGCACAACATCAAGCACAACAAGGTGCTGCACGAGCGGGTGCTCATCCTGACCGTGATTACCGACGACGTGCCGCGCGTCTACGAGGAGCGGGCGATCAGCGTCGACAAGCTGGGCAAGGGCTTCTTCCGGGTGGTCCTGCACTACGGCTACATGGAGCAGCCGCACATCCCGCAGGCGCTGGAGCGCTGCCGCAAGTACGGCCTGCACATCGACATGATGGAGACGTCCTTTTTCCTCGGCCGCGAGACGCTGATCCCGTCGCGCCGCTCCGGCCTGCCGACGTGGCGCGAACCGCTGTTCATCGCGCTGTCCAAGACGGCGCTGTCGGCAACCGAGTTCTTCTGCATCCCGCCCGGCCGCGTCGTCGAACTGGGCACGCAGGTGGAGATCTAGGCCGTTCCGCCATTCGCCTCCGTCAGCAGGGCCACCACCTCAGGGTCGCTGACCTGGTGGAAGTCACGGTAAAAGGCGCCGATGGCGCCGAAATCCTGCGGGCGCAACGGGCAGACCAGCGCGTCCACCTCCCCCTCCAGGTCCCGGAGCGTGTCGTCGGCGCCGACCGGAACCGCCATCACCAGCGCCGCCGGGCCGGCCCGCCGCACGGCGATGAGCGCCGCGCGCATGCTGGCTCCCGTGGCGACCCCGTCGTCCACGACGATGGCCGTACGGCCGGCGACCTCGACCGGCGGGCGGTCTCCCAGATAGGCGCGGCGCCGCCGCGCGATCTCCGCCAGTTGCCGGGCCGCTTCCGCCGTGATGTAGCCGTCCGGCACGCCGGCCATGCGGCAGACTTGCGCGTTGGTGACGATCTCCGGCACCGGCACATCCACCACGGCGCCGGCCGCCAGCTCCTCGTGGTGCGGCACGCCGATCTTGCGGACGAACACCGGCTCCAGCGGGCAGTCCAGCGCCCGCGCGATCTCCACGCCGACCGCCAGCCCGCCGCGCGCCAGCCCCAGCACCACCGGGGCGCGGTCCTTGTGGACCATCAACTCCGGCACCAGCCGCCGCCCGGCGTCGCGGCGGTCGGCGTAGCGCTCCGCGGATCCGAACCAGCCCATGGATCACCTTCCACATCGCCATCAACCGGGCGGCTGGGACTCCCGTTCCGTCCTCAGTCGCGGGCGACGATCGCACTCAGGTTGTTGCGCGCCGCCGCCGCCTCCAGCCGCCCGTCCTTCTTGATCGCCGCGACGAACGCGTCGACCCGCGCCAGCCATGCCGGGTCACCCGGCGCCACGGCGTAGGCGTAGGGCGTCACGTGCACCGGCGGGTCGGGCACGATCAGCCGCGCCCACGGCGCGAAGGCCAGCATGCGCACGCCGTAGGGATAGTCGGTGAGGAAGGCGTCGGCGCGGCCGGATTGCACCTCGTCCTCGCGCTCCTGCGGGCGGGCGACGGCGACGATGCGGGCGCGGCGGATGTGTTCGCGCGCGAAGGCGTCCATCAGCGTGCCGGTCTGCACCGCCACCACCATGCCGTCACGGTCGATGTCCGCCCAGCCGCTGACGCGCGCGTTGGTGCGCGTGGTGACGGCGTAGATGTCGCTGCGCAGGTAGGGCTGGCTGAACGCCACGCGCTGGGCGCGCGCCACCGTCGCGCCAATGGCGAACATGCCGATGTCGCAACGGTCGGCCAGCAGATCGTCGATGAACCGGGCGAAGCTGGTCTCGACGAAAGCCACCCGCACGCCGAGGTCGGCGGCGAAGGCCCGCGCCAGTTCGATGTCGATGCCCTGAAGTTCGCCGGTGCGCTCGTTGCGGTAGGAGATGGAGTAGTAGTCCGGCCACATGCACACGCGCAGCGCGCCGGTCTCCTGCACCTGGGCCATCCGCCCTGGGGCCATCCGCCCTGGGGCCGTGCGCTCCTGGGCCGCTGCCGGCGCGGGCGCCTGCGTCCACAGCAGCACCCCCATCGCCAGGGCGGCCCACCGGCGGCAGATCCGCCTCGAGCCGGACATCATTCCCACGATCCGCCTCACCACCGGTCACAACCCCGTCGCTTGCACGATCATCCGCGACACTCTACCATTTTTCATAGCCGGTTCGGAGCAGATCCGCACGCTGGCCTGCGGAGGATTTGGGCAAGGCGATGAAACGGCACGGTGTCTTCCTGAATCCGGGTGGCATGCTGGCGTTCGCTGTCATCGCGGTCGCGGCGCTGCTGTTCGATTTCGGTTACCAGTTCCAGGTCGGACGCACCCTGTCGCTGCAAAAGGCCGAACACACCTTGGCCAATCTGGCGAGCGCGCTGGAGGCCAGCACAACCCGAACCGTGCAGTCGGTGGACGTGACCCTCGCCTCCATCGCCGATGCCTTCGCCTCCGGCCTGCCGGAGAGCCCCGGCGCGCGGGTCGAGGCGCAGGCCCTCCTGGGCGAACGGCTGCGCCGCTCGCCCCACCTGCGCTCGCTGACGCTGCTGGACGGCAGCGGCCGCGCCATGGCCACCACCGAGGACGCGCACCTGACCGGCGTGCCCTTCGTCGACCGCGACTTCTTCCGCATGCAGGAGCTGGGCAAGGCGAAGGGGCTGTTCATCGGCCTGCCGGTGCGCGGCCGCAACCTCGTCCTGCCGCCCGCGCCCGACGACCATTCGGGCCGCTGGCTGCTGCCCATGAGCCGGGCAATCCGCGACGCGGGCGGCGGTTTCCTGGGGGTCGTCGTCGCCTCCGTCAACCCGGAATACCTGCAGGGTATCTACGGCACCGTGCAGGAGGGGGGAGCCGGCGCGGTCGCGCTGTACCGCTACGATGGCGTGCTGCTGACCGCCGTGCCCTTCGACCCCGACCGGATCGGCCGTGCGGATGCCGAGAGCGAACTGTTCCTCGACCGGTTGCCGCACGCCGAGCACGGCGTGTTCCGCGGCGCCGGCCCGGGCGGGCGCACGCACATCACGGCCTACCGCGCCACCCCCGTCTGGCCGCTGGTTCTCGCCATCAGCCGGGACGAGGCGGAAGAATTGGCCGGGTGGGGCGACAACCTGAAAGCCGGCGGCCTGATCGTCGCCGGCTTCATCCTGGTGATCGTGCTCTTCACGGTGACGCTGATGCGCTCCATCGCCCTGGTGCGCCGGCAAGCCGCCGCGCTGCACGAAGGCAACGCCCGCCTCAACGCCATCCTTGAGACCGCGGTCGAGGGCATCCTCACCACCCGCGCCGACGGCATCGTCAAAAGCGCCAATCCGGCCGCGCACCGGATCTTCGGCTACGCCCCCGGCGGGTTGGTCGGCTGCGCCGTCGCCACGCTGATCCCGCCGGACACCCGGCCGCAGTCGCTCGTCGGCCTGAGCCGGGAGGTGCAGGCCGTGCGCCGCGACGGCGAGATCTTCCCGCTCGACGTCTCGGTGGCCGCAGTGCCGGCGGAAGGCGGCACGCTGTTCGCCGCCATCGTCCGCGACCTGTCCGAGCGCAAGCGGGCCGAGCAGGACCTGCGCGAGGCGAAGGAGCGGGCGGAGGCCGGCCAGCGCCTGAAGATGGAATTCCTGGCGACCATGAGCCACGAGATCCGCACGCCGATGAACGGCGTGATCGGCATGGCCGGGCTGCTCCTCGACACGCCGCTGGCCGAGGAGCAGCGCTCCTACGCCGCGACGATCCGCGATTCCGCCGAATCGCTCCTGGTCATCATCAACGACATCCTGGATTTCTCGAAGATCGACGCCGGCAAGCTGTCGCTGGATGAGGCCGAGTTCGAACTGGTGCCACTGGTCGAGAGCGTGGTGGAGATCCTGGCCTCCCGCGCGCTCGCCAAGGGCGTCAGCCTCGCCAGCTTCGTGCCGCCGACGCTGCACGGGCCGATGATCGGCGACGCCGCGCGGTTGCGGCAGATCCTGATCAACCTCGCCGGCAACGCGGTGAAGTTCACCGACGAGGGCAGCGTCACCATCCTGCTCTCCGAGGAGGCGGTCGACGACGCCCTCGTGCGGGTGCGCTTCGAGGTGCGCGACACGGGCATCGGCATTGCGCCGAGCCAGCAAGACCGCCTGTTCACCATGTTCTCGCAGGTCGACCCCATCGCCGCGCGGCGCCAGGGCGGAACCGGCCTCGGCCTTGCCATCTCCAGGCGCCTGACCGAACTGATGGGCGGCGAGATCGGCGTGGAGAGCGCGCCCGGCCACGGCAGCATCTTCTGGTTCACCGTGCCGCTGCGCGCCGGCGCCGCCCGCCTCGACGCGGCGGCGCCCGACTGGCAGGGCCGCCGGGTCCTGGTGGTGGACGACGTGGCGACCAACCGCGACCTGCTGGTCCGCCAACTCGCCGCCTTCGGCATCGATGCGGATTGCGCCGGCGATGCGGACGCGGCGTTCGCCCGGCTCCGCGCCGCCGCCGCCGGTCCCCGCCCCTATCACGCCGCCATCCTCGACCATCGCATGCCCGGGGCCGGCGGGGTGGACCTTGCCGCGCGCATCCGCGCGACACCGGAGTTGGCCCGCCTGCGCCTCGCCCTCGCCTCCTCGCAAGGGGCCGACGAGGACACCGGGGAGGCCCCCGTGGCGGCGCGGCTCGCCAAGCCGGTCCGGCTGGCGTCGCTGAAGGCCTGCCTGTCCCGCCTGCTCGACACCGAGCCGCCCACCCCGGAGTCCCGGATCTCCGAGCCCCCGATATCGGAATCCGCCGCCGCAGCCGGCGCGCCGCTTGGGGCGCGGCGCTGCCGCATCCTTGTGGCTGAGGACAATCCGGTCAACCAGCAGCTCACCCTGGCCCTGCTGCGCCGTGCCGGCCACGTGGCCGAGGCGGTATCGAACGGCGCGCAGGCGATCGACGCCGTGCAGTCCCTGCCCTACGACCTCGTGCTGATGGACGTGCAGATGCCGGAGATGGACGGGCTGGAGGCGACCCGCGCCATCCGCCGGCTGCCCGGCGACCGCGCCCGGGTGCCCGTCGTCGCCATCACGGCGAACGCCATGCGCGGCGATGACCTGACCTGCCTCGCCGCCGGCATGGACGACTACCTGTCGAAGCCGATCCATTCCGAACAGTTGCTCGCCATGGTGCAGCGCTGGGCCGGGCGGCGCAGCGGCTGCACGCCGGGTGTGGCGCAGGCCGCCACCGGCACGCCGCTGCCGCCGGCCGTGTCCACCGTCGACCACGCCAAGGTCGAGGAACTGCGCGACGTCATGGGCGCCGACGGCTTCGCCCGCCTGATGCAGACCTTCTTCCGCGACGGACCCGCGCACCTCCGGCTGCTCCGGGAAGCCGTCCGCGACGGCGATCTCGACCGGGCCGGCCGGGAGGCGCACGCGCTGAAGGGTTCCGCCGGCAGCGTCGGCTTCCGGGAGGTGGCGGAAGCCGCCGCTCGCATCGTCACGGCAGCCCGCCGCGGCGACGCGGCGGGCGCGGACATGAACGCCGTGGACGCGCTGGCCATCGCGCTGGAGCGCGTGCGCCGCCAGCACGCCCCACCCGCGGTGGTGGAAGCACCGATCGTCGCGCCAACCCTTTCTTAACACTGCCTGGGATTATGTCGCCTTGGTCGCGCCGGTCGGCGCAGCCTTGTCCCCGCGCAGTGAGCAGAGCCATGGCAGGTCCCGTGACGGCCCTCGTGGTCGATGACGAGGAGATGAACCGGGGCATCGTCGCCGGCCATCTGATGCGCCTGGGCTATGCCACCGTCGACGCCGCCGACGGGGCCGAGGCGTGGAAGATCCTGAAGTCGCGGCGCCACGACGTGCACGTCATCCTGCTCGACCGGCGCATGCCGGGCATGGATGGCCTCGCCTTCCTGGAGGTGCTGCGGGGCGATCCCGAACTGGCGCAGATCCCGGTGATCATGCAGACCATCGCCGATACCTCCAGCGACGTGGCGGAGGCGATCCAGGCCGGCGTCTTCTATTACCTGACCAAGCCCTACGACGGCGAACTCCTGCGCTCGGTCGCCGCGGCGGCGGTGGAGGACTACACCCGCTTCAAGCGCCTGGAGGGCGACGCGCGCGCCCGCACCGACGCCATGGGCCTGCTGCAATCCGGCTGCTTCCGCTTGCGCACGCCGCGCGACGCGCACAACCTGGCGATCACGCTCGCCGCCGCCAGCCCGAACGCGCGCAAGCTGACGTTCGGCCTGATGGAGCTTCTGATGAACGCGGTCGAGCACGGCAACCTCGGCATCGGCTTCGCCACCAAGAGCCGCTTGAAGGCGTCGAACATGCTGAAGCGCGAGATCGCGGCGCGGCTGGCGCTGGCCGAGAACCGCGACAAGCACGCCACCGTCCGCGTCGAACGCGACGCCGCACGCATCACCTACACGATATCCGACCAGGGCCAGGGCTTCGACTGGCGCGCCTACCTCGACATGGACGCCGCCCGCGCGCAGGACGCACACGGCCGCGGCATCGCGCTCGCACGCGGCGTCAGCTTCGACGACCTGCAATACCTCGGCTGCGGCAACACGGTGGTCGGCACCATCGAGATCGCCAAGCACAGGGACGTCTAACCGCCCCTGTGCCGCCCGATCCAGATCGCCGTCAGGTCGTCGGCCAGCGGGCGGGGCATCACCGCGAAGTAGCGCTCCAACAGGGATGCCAGCACGTTCTCTCCCTCGTGTTCCCGGTTGGACCAGCGCAGCAGCTCCTGCACGCCCTCATACCCGTAGGGGCGCCCCTCCCAGTCGCGCGACTCGTACAGCGCGTCGGAGAACAGGAACAGGAAGGAGCCGGGCGGGAACGCCACCTCCCGGTTCCGGTACGTCGCCTTGGGCGAGACGCCCAGCGGCCAGCCGACGCTCTCGCCCACCAGCGTGCCGCCGTCCGGCGTGCCGATCAGCGGACGCGGCGCGCCGGCGGTGGCGTAGACGAGGCGGTCGGCCGCCGTGTCGATGACGGCGTACAGCATGGTGGCGAATTGCGTTTCCGGCAGCAGTCCGGCGAGCAGGCCATTCAGCGCTCCCAGCATCGCCGCCGGGTCGTCGCCGGGCAGTTCGATGCGCGCCATCAGCGCGTGCAGGCGGAAGGTGTTGAGCGCCGCTGCCACGCCGTGCCCGGTGAAGTCGCACAGGAACACCGCGAAGCGGTGCGGGCCGAGCGTCCGCGCCCCCCACAGGTCGCCGCCCAGCTCCGAACTCGATTCGAAATGATGATCGAGCCGCACGCCGTAGCGCCGCTGCAGCTCGGCGCGCAGCGAGTCGGAGGGCAGCAGCGCCAGTTGCATTGCCCGCGCCACCTTCATCCGCTCGACCGTGTCGGTGTGGAAGCCCTGCAGGCTGCGGATCACCTCGCGCAGGCTGCGCTCCATCGAGCGGTTCTCGATGTGCACGCGCAGTCGCGCCGCGACCTCGGCCAGCGTCGCCGGCCGCGCGATCACATCGGTGGCTCCCAACGCCAGGACCCGCGCCCGTTCCCGCACGCCGTCGAAACGTCCGATCACGAGGATCGGCACCTCGGCCATCCCCTCCCGCCCGCGCAGACGCGCGATCAGTCGCCCGTCGGCGAGCCCTGAGTCGAGCACCACGAGGTCCGGCCGCCGTTCGGCCACCGCCAGCACCTCCTCGCCGCCCGCGGCCACGTCGGTCCGCCGCACCCCCAGCGTTCCCAGCCAGCGCGCGATGCGCGCAGCCCCCCGCCGGTCGCGCCGGCCGACCAGCGCGCACAATCCCGCGGAGCGGGTGGTCATGGGCACGCTGTCCATGGCGCCCGCCCCGCCGCCTCAGAACTCGCAGGGGATGAGGGTGTGAAACTCGGAGATTTCGATCATATCGCGCACCTGCCCCCTGGGTCCGCGCATCTTCAGCGGGACCTGACAGCGGTTGGCCGTGTTGGTGGCCAGCACCAGCAGTCCCAGCCCCGCCGAATCGATGAAATCCAGGCCGCCCATGTCCAGCACGCAGGCGCCGACCCGGTCCGTCTCCATGCCGCCGATGATCTTCCGGAAGTCTTCGTCCGCGTCGAACGTCAGTTGTCCCCTGAGAAAGACCTCGCGAACGCCGTCCCTGTCCCGGACCGTATAGTCCATGACCCACCCGCTGCCCTTGATGTTCTTCTTGCGGCGTCAGGCGGACGTGCCGCCCGCACCGCCGCACCCCTGCGGGCACGATCGCCGGGCAGTCTAACAGGGCGACCGAAGACCATCCAAGTCTTGTTGAACCCACGCCGGCGCACGCCCCGTCTTCAGAGGGGCTAGCCCCGAAGCGTCCATGCGGATTCGTAACTTGGCCTGCATTCTGCGGTTGATTCGCAAGTGCGTTGGCGCCGCGCGGCTTACACCGGAAGAAATCATGGAAACCCGCGCTCGCAAGGAACTCGCCCGGAACGGCTTGCGTTCTCGCCCCTAACGAACGAGAGATTTTGGAGGGCCGACCCCATGAACCAACGAGTTCTCATCACCGGCGGTGCCGGCTTTATCGGCTCGCATCTTGCCGATGAACTGTTGGCGTTGGGATATCGCGTTCGCGTTCTGGATTCCTTGGACGAGCAGGTTCATGGGGAAGCGGGCCGCCGCCCGGACTACCTCGCCCCGGAAGTCGACTTGCAGATCGGCGACGTGCGCGACGCCGATGCCGTGAAAACCGCACTGCAAGGCGTGGACGCCGTCGTGCACCTCGCCGCCCGCGTCGGCGTCGGCCAGAGCATGTACCAGGTCGGCGAGTATGTGGGCGTCAACGATCACGGTACCGCCGTGCTGATGGAAGCGCTGATCGCCCGCCCGGTCGGCCGCCTCGTCATCGCGTCGAGCATGAGCATCTACGGCGAGGGCCTGTACGTCGACGCTGCGGGGCGCCCCGTGCAGGTCGGCCCCCGCACGGTGGAGCAGATGAAGGCCGGCCGCTGGGAGCACGAGGTGGCGGACCGCGAGGGCGTGCGCCCGGCGCCCACGCACGAGGGTGTGGTGCCGACGCTCGCCTCCGTCTACGCCCTCAACAAATACGTGCAGGAGCGCCTGGGCCTGCTGATCGGCGAAGCCTACGGCATTCCCACCACCGCGCTGCGCTTCTGGAATTGCTACGGCACGCGGCAGGCGCTCTCCAACCCCTACACCGGCGTGCTGGCGAACTTCGCCGTGCGCCTGTTGAACGGCAAGGCGCCGCTGATCTTCGAGGACGGCCTGCAAACGCGCGACTTCGTCCATGTCGACGACGTCGTGCAGTCGATCCGCCTCAGCCTCACCACGCCGAACGCCGCCGGCCAGGTCTTCAACGTCGGCAGCGGCGTCAAGCGCACGGTGCGCGAGGCGGCGGCGGCGCTGTGCACGGCGGTCGGGCGTGAAGACATCGCCCCGGAGATCACCGGCCGCTGCCGTGTCGGCGACATCCGTCACTGCTGGCCGGACATCACCGCCGCCCGCACGGTTCTGGGCTACGAGCCGCGCGTCACGCTGGAGGACGGGCTGGCCGAGCTGTCGGAATGGCTGGGCCGGCAGATCGCCATCGACCGCATCGAGGAGATGAACCGCGAACTCGCCGGCCGGGGACTTTCGGCATGAGCGGACGGCAGAAACCCGACCGCGTGCTGATCACCGGCGGTGCCGGCTTCATCGGCTGCAACCTCGCCCATCGCCTCGCCTCGAACGGCAAGCGGGTGCTGATCCTCGACAACCTGTCGCGCGCCGGGGTCGAGCAGAACCTTGCGTGGCTCCAGGCCACGCACGGCGACGCGGTGGAGGCCGTGGTCGGCGACTTGCGCGAGCGCGCCATCGTCGATGCCGCCATGGCGCGGGCCGAACGGGTCTTCCATCTCGCGGCCCAGGTAGCGGTGACCACCAGCCTCGTCGACCCGGTGCACGACTTCATGGTCAACGCCGCCGGCACACTGACCCTGCTGGAGGCGGCGCGGGCGCGCCAGATCCCGCCGCCGCTGGTGTTCACCTCAACCAACAAGGTGTACGGCAAGCTGCCGGGCGTCACCTTCGCCGTCAGCGGCGAGCGCTACGTCCCACGCGACGCGCTGCTGGCCGGCCGCGGCGTGGGCGAGGAGCAACCGCTCGACTTCGCCAGCCCCTACGGCTGTTCCAAGGGGGCGGCGGACCAGTACGTGCTGGATTACGCCCGCACCTTCGGCCTGCCCAGCGCCGTCTTCCGCATGAGCTGCATCTACGGCCCGCACCAGTTCGGCACCGAGGATCAGGGCTGGGTCGCCCATTTCCTGAAGCGCGTGCTGGCGGGGGAGGCGATCACCCTCTACGGCGACGGCCGGCAGGTGCGCGACGTGCTGTTCGTCGACGACCTCGTGGACGCGCTGCTCCTGGCGTCCGACCGCATGGCCTCGCTGAGCGGCGAGGCCTACAACATCGGCGGCGGGCCGGAGAACGCCATCAGCCTGCACGAGCTGCTGGACCGCATGCCGCGCCTGATCGGCCGCAAGGCAGTCCTGCGCTACGATGAATGGCGGCCGGGCGACCAGCCCTGGTACGTGTCGAGCACGCAGCGCTTCTTCGCCCGCACCGGTTGGCGCCCGCGGGTGAGCATCGACGAGGGGCTGACGCGGCTGTGCCGCTGGCTGACGGACGCCGCCCTGCCCGCCGACAGGCAGCGGGTGGCCTCATGAGAGTGGCACTCGTCAACCCGCCCTGGAGCTTCGACGGAAGCATCTACTTCGGTTGCCGCGAGCCCCATTTGCCGCTGGAGTACGGTTGCGCCAGGGCGCTGCTGGAACGCGCCGGCCACACGGTGGCGATCATCGACGCCCAGCTCTTCGGCCTGACGCTGGACGACATGCGGGAACAGGTCGCCGCGTTCAGGCCGGATGTGACGGTGGTCACCACGGCGCCCAGCTACCTGTTCTGGCGCTGCGCCCCGCCGGAGCTGCGCGTGCCGATGCGCACCGTCGCCGCACTCAAGGACGTCGGCGGGCGGATGGTCGCCGTCGGCCCGCACGGCTCCACCACGCCGGGGGCCACCCTGCGCAAGCTGGGCGTCGAGGCCGTGGTGATGGGCGAGTGCGAGGAGGTGCTGGTCCGCATGGCGGACGGCGCCGACTGGCGCACGCTCCGGCACCTGTGCGTGTGGGACGGCGGCGCGGTCCGCGTGAACGGCGGAGCGGCGGCGGCCGTCTTCGCCGACCTGCCGGCGCTGCGCTGGCCGGACGAATGGGTGAAGCGGCACCACCACCACCATCACCGCTTCGACGGCGCCCCCGCCGGGCCGGGGGCGGAGATGGAGACCTCGCGCGGGTGCCCCTACACCTGCACCTTCTGCGCCAAGGAGAACTTCCGCGACGCCTATCGCAAGCGCCCGCTGCCGGTGATCCTGGAGGAGCTGAACGGGCTGATCGCGCAGGGCGTCGAGTACGTCTACTTCATCGACGAGATCTTCCTGCCCAACCAGCCGCTCCTGGAGGCGCTGGCGGAGCGGCCGGTGAAGTTCGGCGTCCAGACGCGGCTGGACCTGTGGAAGCCGCCGATGATCGAGCTGCTGGGCCGCGCCGGCTGCGTGTCCATCGAGGCCGGTGTCGAGAGCCTGAGCGTGGAGGGCCGCGCCGCGCTGGACAAGAAGTGCCGCATGGGCACGGACGAGCTGAGCCAGCGCCTGATCCTCGCCAAGACGGTCGTTCCCTTCGTGCAGGCCAACCTGATCCGGACGGAGAGCGACGATCCGGCGGAGATCAAGGAATGGCGGGCGATGATGCTTGAGCACGGCGTGTGGTCCAACGACCCGGTGCCGCTGTTTCCCTACCCCGGCTCGCCGGAATACCGGCTGCGCTGGGGCCTGCCCGACGACGAGGCGTGGGAACGCGCGGTCGACCACTACCTGACCCATCACGGCGCCTTCTGCGACCTGCAGGACGAACGGCCCCTGCCGATCCGGGAACTGGAAACGGTGGAGGGGGATGATTGAGGTGACGACCGCCGTCCATCCCCGCCGCATCCTGATGACCGCCGACGCGGTCGGCGGCGTGTGGGACTACGCGCTGGAACTGGCGCGCGGGCTGGCGCGGGCGGAGGTCGGCACCTCGCTGGCGGTGATGGGCGGCGGCCTCGACCTGCGCAAGCGCGCCGCCGCAGCCCGCATTCCGGGACTGACGCTGGACGAAGCCCCCTTCCGCCTGGAATGGATGGCCGATCCAGACGAGGATCTGCTGAAGGCCGGCGACTGGCTGCTCGACCTGGAACGCCGGATCCGGCCAAGCGTGGTGCACGTCAACGGCTACGCCCAGGCGTCACTGCCGTTCCGCGCGCCGGTGCTGTGCGTCGGACATTCCTGCGTGCGCTCCTGGTGGCGGGCGGTGCATGGGGAGGACGCGCCCGCCGGCTGGAACCGCTACGCGGCGCGGGTGGCCGACGGTCTGCACCTCGCCGATCTCGTGGTGGCGCCGACGAACGCCATGCTGGACACGCTGTCCCACCTCTACGGCGACCTGCCACGCCGCCGGATGATCCACAACGGCCGCGACGCCGGCCTCTACCGCCCGCTGCCCAAGCAACCCTTCATCCTCAGCGCGGGCCGCGTGTGGGACGAGGCCAAGAACATCGCGGCGCTCGACGCCGCCGCCCCGCGCGTGGACTGGCCGGTGGTGGTGGCCGGCGACGCCCGCGCACCGGACGGCAGCGTGCGCACGCCGCGCCACGTTCGCCACCTCGGCCGCCTGCCGTCGGAGGAGCTGGCGCGCTGGTTCGGCCGCGCCGCCATCTTCGTCCTGCCCGCCCGGTACGAGCCGTTCGGGCTGGCGGCACTGGAGGCGGCGTTCGCCGGCTGCGCGCTCGTGCTGGGGGACATTCCGACGCTGCGCGAGTTGTGGCAGGGAGCGGCGGTGTTCGTCGCCCCGGACGACCGTGATTCCCTCGCCCGCGAACTCAACCGCCTCGCCGCCGATCCCCGGCGCCGGCACCTTCTGTCCGTCGCGGCACGGCGGCGAGCCCATACGTACACCGCCGCACGGATGACGCGCGGCTATCTCGACGCGTACGCCACCCTGCTGAACCGGGCGCTTGCGGATCTAGACCCCGTGGCTTCCGGGTAGGCTACCCCGGTGCGGAGCGGTTACCGCTTTTCCCGGGCTTCGCAGACGGGTCGCCACACGAAACCATGAGCGCACCATCGCGGCCCCCGCCGCGCCACACCAACGACAAGCGGAAGCCGATGCGCTTCGTCCTTTTCTGCCATTCGATCGTCTCCTGCTGGAACCACGGCAACGCCCATTTCCTGCGCGGCATCGTCCGCGAGCTGACGGCCCGCGGCCACACGGTGCGCGTGCTGGAGCCCGCCGACGGCTGGAGCCGGTCCAACCTGCTGGCCGACGGTGGCCAGCAGGCGACGGACGACTTCCACGCCGCCTTTCCCGGCATGACGTCCGAGGCGTACGACCTCGCCACCCTCGACCTCGATACGGCGCTGGACGGGGCCGATGTCGTGCTGGTGCACGAATGGACCGATCCGGCCCTCGTCGCCCGCATCGGCCGCCATCGGGCGCGGGGCGGCCGTTACCGCCTGCTGTTCCACGACACGCATCATCGCGCGGTGTCGAAGCCGGAGGAGATGTCGGCGCTCGACCTCTCCGCCTACGACGGCGTTCTGGTCTTCGGCGAGGTGCTGCGCGAGCGCTACTTGCGGCTCGGCTGGACCGGACGCGCCTGGACGTGGCACGAGGCCGCCGATACCGCCCTGTTCCGCCCCATCCCGGGCCAGCCGGAGGAGGGCGACCTCGTCTGGGTCGGCAACTGGGGCGACGACGAGCGCACCGCCGAACTGCACGAGTTCCTGCTGGGCCCCGTCCGTGCGCTGAAACTGCGGGCACGGGTGCACGGCGTGCGCTACCCGGGCCACGCGCTGGACTCGCTGAAGCAGGCAGGCATCGCCTACGCCGGCTGGCTGCCCAACCACGAGGCGCCCGCCGCCTTCGCCCGCCACCGCCTGACCGTCCATGTGCCGCGCCGCCCCTATGTGGAGGCGCTGCCCGGCATCCCGACCATCCGCGTGTTCGAAGCGCTGGCCTGCGGCATTCCACTGGTTTCCGCCCCCTGGAACGACGCCGAGGGGCTGTTCCGGCCGGGCGCCGACTATCTCGTCGCCCGCAACGGTACGGCCATGGCGGAGCTGCTCCGCCTCCTGCTCAACGAGCCGGCCATGGCCGCCGGGATCGCGCGGTCCGGCCTGGAGACCGTCCGCCGCCGCCACACCTGCGCCCACCGCGCGGAGGAGCTGTTGTCCGTCTGCCGTACGCTCGGTCTCGACACCGACGCACACACCGAAGTGAAGGAGGGCATCGTCTGATGGCCGGTCTGGAGATCGCGTTCTTCGGTTCGAGCCTGGTGTCGGCCTACTGGAACGGCGCCGCGACCTACTACCGGGGCATCATCCGGGCGCTCGCGCTGCGCGGGCACCGGGTGACCTTCTACGAACCCGACGCCTACGACCGGCAAAAGCACCGCGACATCCCCGATCCGCCGTGGGCGCGCGTCGTCGTCTACCCGGCGACGGAGGACGGCCTGAGCCGCGCGCTGGACGAGGCGCGCGGCGCCGACGTTGTGGTGAAGGCCAGCGGCGTCGGCGTCTTCGACGACGCGCTGGCGGCCGGCGTCCTCGGCATCCGCCGCCCGGACGGCTTGGCCGTCTACTGGGATGTGGACGCGCCGGCCACCCTGGCGCAGCTCGACGCCGACCCCGCGCAGCCGTTGCGCGGGCTGATCCCCAAGTACGATCTCGTGCTCACCTACGGCGGCGGGCCGCCGGTTGTGAGAGCGTTCAAGGCGCTCGGCGCCCAGGCCTGCGTGCCCATCTACAACGCGCTCGACCCGGCCACGCACCATCCCGTCCCCTTCGATGCCCGCTTCTTCGCCGACCTGACCTTCCTCGGCAACCGCCTGCCCGACCGCGAGGCGCGGGTCGGGCAGTTCTTCCTGGACGCCGCAGAGCGCTTGCCCGACAAGCGCTTCCTGCTGGGCGGCGCCGGCTGGCACGACAAGCCGCTGCCCGCCAACGTCAAGGCGATCGGCCATGTCTACACCGCCGACCACAACGCGCTGAACTGCGCCGCCGTGACGGTGCTGAACATCTCGCGCGAGAGCATGGCGCGGATGGGCTATTCCCCCGCTACCCGCGTGTTCGAGGCGGCCGGTGCCGGCGCCTGCCTGATCACCGACGACTGGGTGGGCATCGAGACGTTCCTGGAGCCCGGCACGGAGGTGCTGGTCGCCCGCGACGGCACGGAGGTGGCCGGGCACCTCGCGGCGCTGGCGCCGGAGCGCGCGCACGCCATCGGGCAGGCGGCCCTCAAGCGCGTGCTGGCGCACCACACTTACGAACAGCGCGCCGTGCTGGTGGAGGCGCTGCTGTCCGGCACCGACGCCGCCCACTTCCGCCATGTGGAGGGCGTGTGATGGCCCGTGCGCTCGACGTCGTCGTCCTCGGTCTGTCCATCACCTCGTCCTGGGGGAACGGGCATGCCACCACATTCCGCGCGCTCCTGAAGGGCATGGCGGCGCGCGGCCACCGCGTGCTGTTCCTGGAGCGCGACAAGCCCTGGTACGCCGACAACCGCGACCTGCCCAATCCCGACTACTGCGACATCGCCCTCTACGACAGCCTGGACGAGCTGGCCGACCGTTACGCCGACGCGGTACGCCGCGCCGATCTGGTCATCGTCGGTTCCTACGTGCCGGACGGGGTGGAGGTGGGGGCGTGGGTGCAGCGCACCGCGCACGGCGTCACCGCCTTCTACGACATCGACACACCGGTCACCGTGGCCCGGCTGGAGCGCGGCGATACCGGGTATCTGTCAGCCGAGCAGATCCCCGCCTACGACCTCTATCTCTCCTTCACCGGCGGCCCGATCCTCGACCGGCTGGAACGGGCGTTCGGCGCCCAGCGCGCCCGCGTTCTCTACTGCTCCGTCGACCCCGACGGCTACTACCCGGAACTCGGTCCGGTGCGCTGGGACCTCGGCTATCTCGGCACCTACAGCCCCGACCGCCAGCCGGCTCTAAATCGCCTGCTGGTCGAACCGGCGCGGACCTGGGAGCGCGGCTCCTTCATCGTCGCCGGGCCGCAGTACCCGGACGGCATCGACTGGCCCGGGAACGTGGATCGGGTGGAGCACCTGCCGCCGGCCGATCACCGCCGCTTCTACAACGCGCAGCGCTTCACGCTGAACGTCACCCGCACCGACATGATCGCCGCCGGCTGGTCGCCCAGCGTACGCCTGTTCGAGGCGGCAGCCTGCGGCGTGCCGATCATTTCCGATCCCTGGAACGGCTTGGAGGCGCTGTTCAAGCCCGGCGAGGAGATCCTGATCACGGACGACGGCGAACAGGTGATGCGCTGGCTGCGCGACACCACCGGCCAGCGCGCCCGCGCCATCGGCCGCGCGGCACGCCGCCGCGTCGTGGCCAGCCACACCGGCATCCGCCGCGCCGCGGAGCTGGAGGGGTATGTGGCCGAAGTGCGCGGGATGCCATTGTCGGCACGGGCGTTGTGACGTCTTGACGATGGGCTGCGCCGCGCGGCCCAATGTCAAGCAGCTTCCGCCCGGATCTCCTGCACCAGATACCGCACCGTGGCGTCGAAGGTCGGCTTCGCCCCACCCTCCGCGGCGATGCCCGCGAACACGTCCTCACCGGCCAGCCAGCGCGCCTCGGCGTCCGGCGTTTGCAGCACGAGATTCAGCCCGGCGTTCAGCTCGTACGCCACGGCCGGCAGGCCCGCCAGGGTCAGCGCGGCGCGCAGGCACGCTTGGTAGGCGCTGCGCAGTTCCAGGCCGGCGGCGGGGCCGGGCAGCCCCTCGCCGCTGTTGGCGCCGAAGGCCCGCGCGCAAGCCTGCGCGTCGAAGCTGGCGAGGCTGCGGCACGAACTCGGCCGCACGGCGTAGATTCCGCACGCCCCGTCCTCCAGCAGCGGGCAGAAGCGCGGATCGGCGAATCGTTCGGCCAGGGTGCGGCCGTGCGTGGCGGCGTCCGCCTCGGCCACGCGGGCGGCAACGGCGGCGCGGCGCGGCCCCTTCACGCTGCGGGCGATCAGGAACAGCTCCGGCGCCGTCACCGCGACGTAGCTGATGCAGCAATGCGCGCAGCCCTTGCGGCAGGCCGCCGGCTCCGGCCGGGCCCAGCGCAGCGCCGTGTCGAACCCGGCGTGGATGGCCACCGCCGCGTCCCCCGCGCGGGTACCCTCCCCGCGCTGGAGGATGCGCAGCAGGCACCGCGCTTCGGCAAGCAAGGGGGCGGCGTCCTGGTTCAGCGGAATGCCGTGGCGCAGCAGGCGTTCGTCGTCGCGCTCCTGCTGGCGGCGCTGCTGGCGGGTGAGCGCCACCGTCTCAGCCCACGCCGCCGACGGGCCGGCGCATGCGATAGAGCACGTGCGGCAGCCCGGCGTGGATGAAGTCACGTTCGAAGCTGAAGCCGGCCTTCTCCATCACCCGGCGCGAGGCCGTGTTGGTCGGCAGCGTGAAGGCGACGAGGTGCGGGAACTTCAGCCGGTCAAAAGCGACCTGCACGATCCCCTGCGCCGCCTCGGTCGCCAGCCCCTGCGCCCAGTGCTCCGGCCTCAAGGCGTACAGCAGTTCCGTCTCATCGTACCCGTCGATGAGCTTGCGGCGCAGCCCGGCGCGCCCGGCGAAGGCGCCGTTCTCGCGGTCACGCAGCGTCCACACGCCGTAGCCGTGGCGATCCCAGTGATCAATGACACGCTCCAGGAAGGCCTGCGTCTCCTCCCGCGTCCACGCCTTGCCGCCCAGCGTCTCCATGACCTTGGGGTCGGTGTGCATGCGCGCGAGGTCGTCCAGGTCGTCCGGGTGGGCGCGCGCCGCCACCAGGCGTTTCGTCTCGAACGTCGCGACCACCGTCCCCCCTCCCCCTCTTCGGCTTCAGCCTGCCGGCGACTCGAGCCGCCCCGTCACCACCGTTGGATCGGCGGCCGACGCGCGCGAAAGGCGGAAGCGCTCCCGCCCTTCCAGCAGCCGTTCCACCATCCGCACCGTCCGCGCCGCCGCCCTGTGCGCCGACAGCACGGGCGGGCGCCGCCGAAGCGACGCCTCGTCCCGCATGGGCAGCGCGGCGCGGCGCATCGCCCGCGCCCGCACCTTGGCACCCGATCCGGGGCTCATGCGATCGCTGGCATGGGCAAGCTGTTCCGTGCGGCGTTCCAGGTCAACAGCGATGTCGTCGGCCAGCGCCCGGTCGGCCCCCACCGCCTCCGCCAATTCGTCCAGCAGCCCCTGCGCCTGCCAGCGCGGCATGCGCCCGGCCGACCACGCGGCGCGCAGTTCGGCCGCCTGGGCGCGGCGGCAGTCCATCAGCCGGTCGTAAGCCGTGCGCAGCGCGCCCAGGTGGCGCACCTCGGCGTCGGCGTCGGCCAGCACGGCGTTGTACAGCCGGCCACGGTCGCGCGTGCGCGCCCGGCGCGCCTTCCAGTAGGCGTCCGCTTCCGCCTTCTCCGTCATGCCCGCCGGACCGCCGGCGATCCCCTGTCCGGCCGTGTCCAGTGCCTTGCGATGCACGAAGCAGGCGTCCGACGGCTGCGCGTAGCGCGACCCTGTTATGGCGCAACCGCCCAGGATTGCGATACCCACCACCAGCACGGCGGCACGCACCGGACGCACACCGTGGAAAACCGGCATGGACAACCCCCGATCGTATCGCCGCGACACATCAACTGCACCGATATTTAGTGCAAGGGTGTGCAGGCTCCGAACGGCATTCGGCCGTAGCCCGCCGGGGGTGCTACATGCCGGGTTCGTAGACGATGACCCGGTTACGCCCTTCGCGCTTGGCGCGGTAGAGGGCCAGGTCGGCGCGGTGGATCGCCTTCTCCAGCGTGTCGACACTGTGGTCGGCCCCGGCGATGCCGATGCTGGCGGTCAGATGGAAGCGCCCCGCGGGTCCGGGGATCGCCATTCTGGTGAGATGGCGGCGCAGCCGTTCGGCCACCACGCGGGATTCGTCCCCCGTGGTGCCGGGCAGTATGATGACGAACTCCTCGCCGCCCAGCCGGCCCAGCACGTCGTATTCCCGCAGCATCGCCGAACACGCCCCGGCCACCATGCGCAGCGCGTCGTCGCCGGTGGCGTGGCCGTAGGTGTCGTTGATGCGCTTGAAGTGGTCGACGTCCAGCACCAGCACCGACATCGGCTCGTTGAAGCGCTGCGCGCGCGACATCTGCTGGCGCGCCAGCTCCATGAAGGAGCGGCGGTTGTAGATGCCGGTCAGCGGGTCCTTGGAGGCCATGTCGCGCAGCGCCTCCTCCATGTTGCGCCGCTCGGTGTAGTCGTAGATCCAGGCGAGATTGACCTGCACGCCGTGGATCGACGCCTGGTTCACCGTGAACAGCGTCCAGAAGGTGGATCCATCGGCCTTCTTGAACTGCACCTCCATGTTGACGACCGAACCGGAGGTCTTCAGCCGTTCGACCACCCGCCCGCGCTGGACGTCGTCGACGTAGAAGTCGCGCGCCCGCGCGCCGATCAGGTCCTCGCGCGGCAGGCCGATCAGCTCGGCGAAGCGCTGGTTGGCGAAAATGACGCGGCCGTTGTCACGCCGCGAGACGGAGACGCCGATCGGGCTCTGCTCCAGGATGGTCTGCAGCCGCGCCTCGGTCGGCTGGTCGTCGAACAGGTCGTGGATGACGCCGACGATGCCGCCGAAGCCGCCGGCGCTGTCGGAATACACCGCCTTGGAGATGCGCGCCTTGCGCGCCGTGCCGTCGGCGTGCGGCACCGCCTCCTCATAGCTGCGCGGACCCCAGTTGACGGAGACGTCGCGGTCCATCTCGACGTGCTTGCGGGCGATGCCCGGATCCATCACGGCGAACGACGTCTTCTCGATGATCTCGCGCCGCGACAGGCCGGTGTAGCGCTCGAACGCGTCGTTGCAGTCCAGGAAGCGGCCGTCCTCGTCCTTGATGAACACCGGCACCGGCAGCGTCTCGAACAGCACGTCCTTCATCAGAAGCTGGTCGCGCAGCGACGCCTCGGCCCGGCGGTGGTGCGACACGTCGGTGACGATGCGCAGCTCGTACGCCTCCCCCTCCGGACCATCGAAGGTGCTCACCGCCTCACACACCCAGAGGAAGTCGCCGTCACGGCAGCGGTAGCGCCGCTCGCGCCCGCTGCGGCACTGGAGAGCGATGGCCGGCAGCGACGCCTCGTGCGCGGTGAACAGGCCGACGTCCTCGCCGATGAGGTCGCCGTAGGGATACCCCAGCAGTTCGTGCAGGTGGCGGTTGGCGTAGACGATGCGCCCCACCGGCGTGGCGACGCACGCACCGGTCGGCAGGTTCTCGAACATGATCCACGGCGCGTGCCCGCCGGCCTGTGGCTTCGCCTCGGTCATCGGGGGCACCGCGGCAACGTTCGCGTCCAACATAGCGGCAATGTTCTCATGAGTTTTTAGAGAGCCGCAATCGTGCTGACGTGATAAGTGCTAACCGAAAGCCGCACACGCCCTGGGTGTGCCACTGTGTCGCAGTTGGTTCATTAGAAATCTAAATAAAGAGCGCATTTTATTCTTTTGCCCCTGGTTTGCCGGCTTGTGCCAGTCGCTCGCGCGCTGCCTCATCGGGCGGCAATCCCATCCGCAACCATCCCGGATGCTCCGGAAAGCGGCGGACAAGTATGCCGGCACGCCCGAACGCCCGATGGTAGTCCTGGGCGCGGTCGTGTGTGACGAGACGAAAGAGCGGCGTTCCTCCCGAAACGGAAAGATCCATGCGTTGCAGGTGCACGTCAAGAGCGGATGTTTCGGCGACCAGCCGTTGTCGCATCGTCTCGATCCACGCGCGGTCCGAGAGCGCCGCCGCGCCGACGGCAAGCGCCGGCCCTGAGACCGCCCATGGACCGACACCGCGACGCACCGCATCGGCCAGTTCCGGCCGCCCCAGCGCGAAGCCCAGGCGCACACCGGCCAGCCCGAAGAACTTCCCGAAGGAGCGCAACACCACCAGCCCCGGCCGGTCCGCCTCGGCAGCCATGCTGACCTCCGGCATGGCGTCGGCGAACGCCTCGTCCACCACCAGCCAGCCGCCGCGCGCCGCCTGGCGCCTGGCCAGATCCAGCAGGACGGCGGCCGGCACGACGCGGCCGTCCGGGTTGTTCGGGTTGACGATCACCACCACGTCCGCCCCGTCCGCCTCCTCCAGCCGGCGCACCTCGGCCACCGCGTGGCCGGCGGCGGACCAGCCGCGCGCGTGCTCGGCGTAGGTCGGCCCCAGCACGGCGACGCGGCCAAGCGGGCGCAGCCGCGGCAACACCTGGATCAGCGCCTGCGAGCCCGCCGCCGCGACGACGTGCGCCGCCGACGGCGCGCCGTAGCAGGCGACGGCGGCCGCACGCAGCGCCTCATCCGCGGCACGGCCGGGCAGCCGGGTCCAGGCTTCGATCGGGATCGCCGGGATCGGGTAAGACCACGGGTTGATGCCGGTGGACAGGTCGAGCCATGGTTCCGGCGCGCCGGGAAACGCGGCCCGTGCGGCGTCGAGGTCGCCGCCGTGCAGAATATTTTCGGGCACGACGGTGTTGGACGAGTGGACCGTTTCCGCCATGATCGCCGCTCCATTCCGGCAGGGTCATTCACCGTGGACGTCCATTTCACCGTGCTCGCGCTCGCCCTCGCGGTCGAGGCGCTGGCCGGCTACCCCGACGCGCTGTTCGCACGCATCCGGCATCCGGTGGTGTGGATCGGTGCGGTCATAGACCGCCTCGACGAGATGCTCAACCACGACGGCGCGCCGGGCTGGCAGCGTCGGCTGGCGGGTGTCCTGGCATTGCTCGTGCTTCTTGCGATCGTCGGCACGGCGGCGTCCGTGCTGGCCGGGCTCGTCCGCGCGCTGCCCTTCGGCACGGTGGTCGAGGCGCTGATCGCCTCCTCCCTCATCGCCCAGCGCAGCCTGCACGACCATGTGGCCGACGTGGCGCGGGGTTTGCGCACCGGCGGGCTGGCGGGGGGGCGGGCGGCCGTGTCGCGCATCGTCGGCCGCAATCCGGAGACGCTGGACGAGCCCGCCGTCGCCCGCGCCGCCATCGAGAGCCTCGCCGAGAACTTCTCCGACGGCGTGGTGGCGCCGGCCTTCTGGCTGGCGGTCGGCGGGCTGCCGGGCATCGCGCTGTACAAGGCGATCAACACCGCCGACAGCATGATCGGCCACCGCACGCCGCGCCACGAGTCCTTCGGCTGGGCGGCGGCCCGTCTCGACGACCTCGTCAACCTGCCCGGCTCCCGCCTCAGCGCCGGCCTGCTGATCGCGGCATCCTGGCTGTTCCGCGGCGCGTCGCCGCACGACGCCGCACAGGCGGTGCGGCGCGACGCCGGCCGTCACCGCTCGCCCAACGCCGGCTGGCCGGAAGCGGCGATGGCCGGCGCCCTGGACCTGCGCCTGGGCGGCCCGCGCACCTACGGCGCCGCCCGGATCGTGGATGCCTGGATGGGCCATGGCCGCACCGCCGCCACACCCGACGACATCGACCGCGCGCTGGGCCTGTACCGCACCGCCTGCGGCGCGCTGTTTGGAGTGGCGGCGGTGCTGGCGGCGGTGCTGTAGGCTGACGGAGACCGTGCAGATCAAAGACATGGAAACAAAGAACGGAGATTCGGAGGCCAGGAGGATCCTGTCTCCGAATCTCCGTTCTTGATCCGGACTCGCACTCACGCGGCGGGCTCGGGGACAGCCCCCGAACCCACCGCCGAGTCAATCCGCCTCAGCGCGCCACGGCCTTCCGGCGTTCCATCAGGCGCCAGATGAAGGGCGTGAAGATCAACTGCATCGCCGTTTCCATCTTGCCGCCGGGCACCACGATGGTGTTCGCGCGCGACATGAAGCTGTCGTGGATCATGCTGAGCAGGTAGGGGAAGTCGATACCCCGCGGGTTGGCGAAGCGGATCACCACGAAGCTCTCGTCGGCCGTCGGGATGGTGCGGGCAATGAAGGGGTTTGAGGTGTCCACCGTCGGCACGCGCTGGAAGTTCACGTGCGTGCGGGTGAACTGCGGGCAGATGTAGTGCACGTAATCGTGCATGCGCCGCAGGATGGTGTCGGTCACCGCCTCCGTCGAATAGCCGCGGGTCGCCTTGTCGCGGTGGATCTTCTGGATCCACTCCAGGTTCACCACCGGCACCACGCCGATCAGCAGATCGGGATAGCGCGAGACGTCCACCGTGTCCGTCGCGATGGCGCCGTGCAGCCCCTCATAGAACAGCATGTCGCTGGGCGGCAGGTCCTCCCAGGCCGTGAAGGTGCCCGGCGGCTGGGCGTAGGGGGCGGCTTCCGCCTCGTCGTGCAGGTACTTGCGGCGGCGGCCGGTACCGGTCTCGCCGTAGCTGCGGAACAGGTCCTGCAGCTCCTCGAACAGGTTGGCCTCGGGGCCGAAGTGGCTGAAGGTCTGGTCGCCCGCCTCCACCCGCTGGGCCATCATCTGCTTCATCTGGGCGCGGTCATAGCGGTGGAAGCTGTCGCCCTCGATGATCGCGGCCTCAACCTTCTCGCGCCGGAAGATCTCCTGGAAGGTGCGGGTGACCGAGGTGGTTCCGGCTCCGGACGACCCGGTGATGGCGACGATGGGATGCTTTTCCGACATGGGGCACCTTGCCTTCAGAGAGCCGCGCGGAACAGGCCGCGGGTGTTGAACAGGGGAGTATCGGCCTTGGGGATCGCGCCGTCGCGGTGGTACGCCTCGATCCGCTCCACCTCCTCGCGGGAGCCGAAGATCAGCGGGATGCGCTGGTGCAGGTCGGTCGGCGTGACCTCCAGGATGCGCTCCGTGCCGGTGGAGGCGAGGCCGCCGGCCTGCTCCATGATGAAGGCGATGGGGTTCGCCTCGTACATCAGGCGCAGTCGGCCCGGCCGCAGCGGCTTCTTGGTGTCGCGCGGGTACATGAAGACGCCGCCGCGCATCAGGATGCGGTGAGCTTCCGCCACCATGGACGCGATCCAGCGCATGTTGAAGTCCTTGCCGCGCGGCCCTTCGGTGCCGGCCATGCACTCCTCGACGTAGCGCTTGACCGGCGGTTCCCAGAAGCGGCTGTTCGAGGCGTTGACGGCGAACTCCTTCGTCTGCTCCGGCACCGTGATGTTGGAGTGCGTCAGCACGAAGTCGCCGATCAGCGGGTGCAGCGTGAAGCCCGCGACACCGTTGCCCACGGTCAGCACCAGCATGGTGGACGGCCCGTAGATGGCGTAGCCGGCGGCCACCTGGCGGGTGCCGGGTTGGAGGAAGTCCTCGATCGCGGGCTCCTCCCCCGGACGCGGCATGCGCAGGACGGAGAAGATGCTGCCCACCGACACGTTCACGTCGATGTTGGAGGACCCATCGAGCGGATCGTACAGCAGCAGGAAGTCGCCGCGCGGGTATTCCTGCGGCACCGGGACCGGATCGTCCTGCTCCTCGGACGCGACGGCGCAGACGTGGCCGCCGAACTCGGTGGAGCGGCGGAACGTGTCGTCACTCATCACGTCGAGCTTGGCCTGCTCCTCGCCCTGGACGTTGACGCCCTCGGCCTTGCCCAGGACGTTGGCGAGCGCCCCCTGGGCCACCAGTTTGGAGATGAGCTTGCACGCCCGCGAGGCGTCGAGGATCAGCGCCACGAGGTCGGTGCCGATGTCCGGGTTCTTCCGGCTTTCGGCGAGGAGGTACTGGGCGAGAGTGGTGTTGTCCCTGAACGGCATCGCGTCCTTCCCTTCTGGGCCACGCCACGGTTCGGCGTCGGGCCCACCGTGCTGTGACGGTGAAGGTATAGGACTGGCGCCTCCGCCGGAACGTCCCTCCGGGCAGTATGGCATTCTCTCCTGAGCGGGGAAAAACCTACCCGTTCGGGTGGGCTGCCCGATCGGGCGGGTTCCGGGCCTGCCCGATGGCCGCGTGCGTTACCCGCCCGCCCGCTCCTCCTCCATCCGGCGCAGGCGGAAGCGCTGGATCTTGCCGGTCTCGGTCTTGGGCAGCGAGTCCACGAACTCCACCTGACGCGGATACTTGTATGGTGCGATGTGCGTCTTCACGAAGGCCTGCAGCTCGGCCACCGTATCCGGCGTGGCGTCGCGCGGGTCGTGCAGGACGACGAAGGCCTTCACCACGTGCCCGCGCTCCGGGCAGGGGCTGGCGACCACGGCGCATTCCCGCACCTTCGGGTGTTCCAGGAGCGCGCCCTCCACCTCCGGGCCGGAGATGTTGTAGCCGGCCGAGATGATCATGTCGTCGCCGCGCGCCACGTACCAGAAATAGCCGTCCTCGTCGCGGCGGAACACATCGCCGGTGTAGTTCCAGCCATCCCGCACATAGCCGGCCTGCCGCTCCGGCGCATCCAGATAGCGGCACCCGGTGGGGCCGCGCACGGCGAGGTGCCCGTCGGCGCCGGGCGGGCACGGGTTGCCGTCGGCGTCCATGACGGCGGCCTCGTAGCCGTCCAGGACCTGTCCTGTCGAGCCCGGATGGTCGTCGTCGTCGCGGCGGGAGATGAAGATGTGCAGCATCTCCGTGGCGCCGATGCCGTCGACGATGCGCAGACCCGTCGCCTCCCGCCACGCCTCCCAGGTGGCGTGCGGCAGGTGCTCGCCCGCCGAGACGCAGATGCGCAGCGAGGACAGGTCGTGCTGCCTCACCAGATCCAGCATGGCGCGGTAGGCGGTGGGTGCCGTGTACAGGCCGGTGACGCGGTGCTTGGCGATGGCCTCCAGCAGGACCTGCGGCCCCGGCTTCTCAACCAGCACGCTGGAAGCGCCGAAGCGCATGGGGAACAGTACCAGCGCCCCCAGCCCGAAGGTGAAGGCCAGCGGCGGGGAGCCGCAGAACACGTCGTCTGGCCGGACCTTGACGATCTGCTTCGGAAACAGGTCGCAGATCGCCAGCAGGTCGCGGTGGAAATGCACGGTGCCCTTGGCCTGCCCCGTGGTGCCGGAGGTGAAGGCGATCAGCGCCGGCGCGTCGCGCCCGGCCATGACGTTGACGAAGCCCGCCCGCTTGCCCGCCATCGCCGCGTCCAGCTCCGCCCCGCCGTCGCCCAGCGGCGAGAACAGCGCCACCCGCTCCAGCGTCGGCGCGTTCGGCCGCGCCTGCTCCAGTTCCTCGGCCAGCCGGTGGTCGCACAGCGCGTGGGTGATCTTCGCCTTGTCGCAGATGAAGGTCAGTTCGCGCGCCCGCAGCAGCGGCATGGTCGCGACGCACACACCACCGGCCTTCAGCACGGCGAACCACGCGGCGACCATCATCGGGTTGTTCGGCCCGCGCAGCAGCACCCGGTTGCCCGGCTTGAGCCCCATGTCCTCGACCAGCACGCGCGCGATGCGGTCGGCGCGGTCCTTGAGGTCGGCGTAGGTCCACACCGTGTCGCCGAAGTGCAGCACCGGCCGCTCCGCGTGCCCGCCCGCCGCCATGTCGTCCAGCAGCGCCACGGCGGCGTTCAGGTCTGCCGGATAGTCGGACAGCGGCGGCCGCATCGTATCGATCACCGGCCACAGCTCGCGCGGCGGCAGGTGGTCGGCCACGAAGGTGTCGGTGACGGGGGCAGGAACGGAACCATCCTGGGGCATGGCGGCACCTCCTTCTCGGCGTCCACCCGTAGGTTGGGTTGAGCACCAGGGAAAACCCAACGCGTTCGCAACGGAAAGAACGTTGGGTTTTCGCCTGCGGCTCAACCCAACTTATGAATTCGCTATGTGAACCGCGGGCGATAGTTCTGGATCGAGCAGTACTGCTTGGGCAGCGGCAGCGGGTAGCCGACCTCGGCCGCCGCATGGCGCGTCCAGTAAGGGTCGTACAGGTGGGCACGGGCCAGCACGCACAGGTCGGCGCGCCCGGCGGCGACGATGGTGTCCACATCGGTGTAGGACTGGATGTTGCCGACTGTCATGGTGGCGATGTCCGCTTCCAGCCGCACGCGGTCGGAGAAGGGCGTCTGGAACAGGCGGCCGTAGACCGGCTGCTGATCCGCCACCACCTGCCCGGCGGAGACGTCCACGACGTCGCAACCCAGTTCCTTCAGCCGCCGCGCAACCTGCACCGCGTCGGCCACCGAAAATCCGTCCGGCACCCAGTCGGTGGCGGAGATGCGCACGGACACCGGCTTGTGCTGCGGCCACACGGCGCGTACCGCCCGGAACACCTCCAGCGGGTAGCGCATGCGGTTCTCCAGGCTGCCGCCGTACTCGTCGCTGCGCCGGTTGGTCAGCGGCGACAGGAAGGTGGACAGCAGGTAGCCGTGCGCGAAGTGCACCTCGATCAGGTCGAAGCCTGCCTCCTCCGCCATGTGGGTGGCGCGCACGAAATCGTCGCGCACCGTGTCCATGTCGGCGCGGGTCATCGCGCGCGGCACCTGGTTGACCTCGGTGTAGGGTACCGGCGACGGGCCGATCAGCTCCCAGTTGCCGTCGTCGAGCGGCTGGTCGATGCCCTCCCAGATCAGGCGGGTCGAGCCCTTGCGGCCGGCGTGGGCGATCTGCAGGCCGATCTTCGCGTCGGTGTAGCGGTGCACGAAGCCGGTGAGCCGCCGCCACGCGCCCACATGTTCCGGTTTGTACATGCCGGCACAGCCCGGCGTGATGCGGCCTTCGCGGCTGACGTCGGTCATCTCGGTGATGACAAGGCCGGCCCCGCCCACGGCGCGGCTGCCCAGGTGCACGAGGTGCCAGTCGTCGATGGTGCCGTCCTCGGCCGAGTACATGCACATGGGCGAGACGACGACGCGGTTGCTCACCACCATGTCGCGCAGGCGGAAGGGTGTGAACATCGGCGGTGCGGGCCGGTGCGCGATCTTCACGCGCGCCTGTTCCTCCGCCCGGTCGGCGATCCAGTCGTCGACGCACCGCACGAACTCCGGATCGCGCACGCGCAGGTTCTCGTGCGTGATGCGCAGACTGCGCGTCAGCATGGAGAAGGCGAACTGCAGCGGCTCCAGCTTGCCGTAATAGCGCTCGACGTCCTCGAACCACTCCATGCTGACTTGTGCCGCGCGCTGCAGGCTGTCCACCACCGGGCGGCGGTCGCGCTCGAAGGCGTCCAGGGCGTCGGCGACCGTCGGCTCCTCCGCGAACGCCTTGGCCAGCGCGATGCCGTCCTCCATGGCGAGCTTGGTGCCCGAGCCGATGGAGAAGTGCGCGGTGTGCAGCGCGTCGCCCAGCAGCACGATGTTGCCGTGGTGCCAGCGCCCGTTCTTCACGCGCGGGAAAGTGCGCCAGATCGACTTGTTGGAGATCAGCCGGTGCCCCGCCAACTGTTCGGCGAACAGCCGTTCGCAATAGGCGACGCTGTCGGCCTCCGTCGCGTGGTCCAGGCCGGCGCGCGCCCACGTCTCCTCCGTGCACTCGACGATGAAGGTCGAACGGCCTTCGGCGAACTGATAGCAGTGCGCGCGGAACAGGCCGTGCGCGTTCTGCTCGAAGTAGAAGGTGAAGGTGTCGAACCGCTTGTCGGTGCCCAGCCAGATGAACTTGTTGCGGCGCCAGTCGATGTCGACCTGGAATTCGTCGCGGTAGCGGTCGCGCACCACGCTGTTCACGCCGTCCCCGGCGACGATCAGGTCCCAGCCGGCGAAGCATTCGACGTCGTTCACCTCCGTCTCGAAATCCACCTCGACGCCCAGGTCGCGGGCGCGCTCCGTAAGGATCTGCAACAGGCGGATGCGCGCCAGCCCGGCGAAGCCATGCCCCCTGGAGCGGATCATCGTGCCGCGATAGTGGATGTCGATGTCGTCCCAGTGCGCGAAGCTCTCGATGATCCGCTCATAGCTTTCGCGGTCGGCCTCGGCGAAGACCTCCATGGTGGCGTCGGAGAAGACGACGCCGAACCCCCAGGTGACATCGGCCGGGTTGCGCTCGAACACACGGATCAGCGCGTCCGGGAAGCGCTTCTTCATCAGGATGGCGAAGTACAGCGACGCGGGTCCGCCGCCGATGCAGGCGATCTTCATGGCATCACCTCCCCCCCGGCGACGGCGATGGCCTGACCGGTCATGGATTGCGAGGACGGCAGGCACAGCCATGCCACAGCCTCGGCGACTTCGGATGGGGCGACGAGGCGCCCCTGCGGGTTGTGGGCGGCCAGCGTGCCGCGCGCCTCCTCGGCGCTGCGGCCGGTTTTGGCGGTGATGGTGCGCACGGAGTCGGCGACGAGGTCGGTGTCGGTGAAGCCCGGGCACACCGCGTTCACCGTGACGCCCGTGCGCGCCGTCTCCAGCGCCAGTGACCGGGTCATGCCGACAAGGCCGTGCTTGGCCGCGCAATAGGCGGCGACGTAGGGATAGCCGGTCAGCCCGGCCGTGGAGGCCACCGAGACGACGCGCCCGAATCCGGCCTCCAGCATGTCCGCCAGGACGGCACGGGTGCACAGGTAGGCGCCGGTCAGGTTCACCGCCAGCATCTCCCCCCACAGCTCCGGGCCGGTCTTCAGGAACGGCGCGCTGCGTGCAGCCCCGGCGTTGTTCACCAGCACCGTTACGGGGCCGAGCCCGGCGCGCGCCTGGGCGAACGCCCGGCCCACCCGCACCTCGTCCGTCACGTCGCAGGGTACCGCCTGCGCCGGAACCTCGTGCCCGGTGCGCAGGGCCTCCACCGCGGCGGCCAGCGGCTCCGCCCGGCGGCCCATCACCGTGACCGCCGCCCCCAGCCCGGCCAGCGCCTGCGCCACGGCCAGACCGATGCCGGTGCCACCCCCGGTCACCACCGCATGACGTCCCTGCAACGGCCGCATGGTGCCCTCATGTTTGAAATTGCAAATATCCTATGCACCGACGGTTTTCCCAGTCAAGCCTCCCTTTGGATAGGCTGGAAAATGGGGATATACGACCGTTCTGCAATCCACGACCCAGAGGGCTGCGACGCACGCTTTGCCGTGGACGCGGCGATTTGTTTGAGATATCACGTAATCAAGCGCGGACATGAATCGCGGACATGAGGAGGACGCCGCCATGCAGTTCCTGAACCCGCCCGGCTGGCCGCGACCCAAGGGCTACAGCAACGGCGTGTCCGCCCGCGGGCGCATGGTCTTCACCGCCGGCGTCATCGGCTGGGACGAGCGGGAGGAGATCCGCAGCGACGACCTCGCCGAACAGGTGCGACAGGCGCTGACCAACATCGTCGCCATCCTGCGCGCCGGCGACGCCGGGCCGGAGCACATCGTCCGCATGACCTGGTACGTCACGGACGCCGAGGAATACCGGGCGTCAGCGAAGGAGATCGGCGCCGCCTACCGCGCGGTGATCGGCTCCCACTACCCGGCCATGGCCGTGGTGCAGGTGGCGCGCCTCGTGGAAGCGCGGGCGAAGGTGGAGATCGAGGCCACCGCCGTGGTGCCGGAATGACGGACGCCACCGCCATGGACAACCTCGTCCCCCTGCCCGCCACGGACTACGAGACGGACGCCGAGCGCTTCAAGCCGGAGCTGCGGCTGTGGCTGCGCCTGCTGACCTGCTCCAACCTGATCGAGAACGAGGTACGCGCCCGCCTGCGCGAGACGCTGGAGGTGACGCTGCCGCAGTTCGACCTGATGGCGGCGCTGGAGCGCGCCCCCGCCGGCCTGACCATGGGGGAGCTGTCAAGGCGGCTGATGGTGTCCAACGGCAACGTCACCGGCATCACCGAACGCCTGATGGCGGAGGGGCTGGTGGCGCGCGAGCCCTCGCCCACCGACCGCCGCGCCACGCTGGTCCGCCTCACCCCGGCCGGACGCCGCGCCTTCCTGGCCATGGCCCAGGTGCACGAGGGGTGGATCGGCGACCTGCTGTCCGGCCTGTCGCACGAGGAGGTCGGGCAGCTCATGGGCCTGCTGGGCAAGGTGAAGCAGTCCGCGCAAAAAAGCATCGGGAGAAGGGAGAAGCCATGAGCGTCAACCTGACGAGCTATCAGGCCAAGCACTTCCTGTGGTCCGTCGACGGCAAGGTCGCGACGGTGACCCTGAACCGGCCGGAGAAGAAGAATCCCCTGACGTTCGAGTCCTACGCCGAGCTGCGCGACACCTTCCGCGCCCTCTACCACGACGAGACGATCAAGACCGTGGTGGTGACGGGGGCCGGCGGCAACTTCTGCTCCGGCGGCGACGTGTTCGAGATCATCGAGCCGCTCACCGCCATGGCGATGCCGGAACTCCTGAAGTTCACCCGCATGACCGGCGACCTCGTGAAGGCCATGCGTGCCTGCCCGCAGCCGATCGTCGCCGCCATCGACGGCGTGTGCGCGGGGGCGGGTGCCATGATCGCGCTGGGCTCCGACCTGCGCTACGGCACGGCCGCCAGCAAGGTGGCCTTCCTGTTCACCCGCGTGGGGCTGGCCGGCTGCGACATGGGGGCCTGCGCCCTGCTGCCGCGCGTCATCGGCCAGGGCCGGGCGGCGGAGTTGCTGTACACCGGCCGCGCCATGGACGGCGTGGAGGCGGAGCGCTGGGGCTTCTACAACCGCCTGTGCGAGCAGGGCGACGTGCTGGCCGAGGCCACCGCCATGGCCAAGCGCCTCGCCGACGGTCCGACCTTCGCGCACGGCATCACAAAGAAGGCGCTGCACCAGGAATGGAACATGGGCGTCGACGAGGCCATCGAGGCGGAGGCCGAGGCGCAGGCGCTGTGCATGGCGACCAAGGACTTCCGCCGCGCCTTCGACGCCTTCGCCGCCAAGCGCACGCCGGTGTTCGAGGGGAACTGACGTAATCAGGAGGGGCCTGATGCCCGATCGCAGCTTCCTGTCCTGGCCCTTCTTCGAGGACCACCACCGCCGCCTTGCCGAAGACCTGGACGCCTGGGCGGCGGCCACCGTGCCGGACCTGGCGCACGCGGCCGAGCACGACCTGGACGGCGCCTGCCGGGCGCTGGTCCGCACGCTGGGCGACGCCGGCTGGCTGCGGCACGCCGTGCCGGCCTCGCACGGCGGCGTGCACGAGCGCCTCGACGTCCGCTCCCTCTGCCTCGTGCGCGAGACGCTGGCGCGGCATGCCGGGCTGGCCGACTTCGCCTTCGCCATGCAGGGGCTGGGCACCGGGCCGATCACGCTGTTCGGCACCGACGCGCAGAAGGGCGCCTACCTGCCCCGCGTCGGCCGCGGCGAGGCCATCGCCGCCTTCGCCCTGTCGGAGCCGGAGGCCGGGTCGGACGTCGCCGCGACATCCACCACGGCACGGCGCGACGGCGACGCCTGGGTGCTGGACGGTTCCAAGACCTGGATCTCCAACGGCGGCATCGCCGACCACTACGTCGTCTTCGCCCGCACCGGCGATGCGCCGGGGGCCAAGGGCCTGTCCGCCTTCATCGTCGATGCCGACTCGCCCGGCCTGACCATCGCCGCGCGCATCGACGTGACCGCGCCCCACCCGCTCGCCACGCTGCGATTCGACGGCTGCCGCGTGCCGGCCGACCGGCTGCTGGGCCAGCCCGGCGAGGGGTTCAGGATCGCCATGGCGACGCTGGACGTCTTCCGCTCCACCGTCGGCGCCGCGGCGCTGGGCTTCGCGCGGCGCGCGCTGGACGAGGCGGTCCGCCACGCCGGATCGCGCCGCCTGTTCGGCGCGCCGCTGGGCGATCTGCAGATGACGCAGGCCAAGCTGGCCGACATGGCGACGGAGGTGGACGCTGCCGCCCTGCTGGTCTACCGCGCCGCCTGGACGAAGGACTCGGGCGCGGCCCGCGTCACGCGCGAGGCGGCCATGGCCAAGCTCTACGCCACCGAGGCGGCGCAACGGGTGATCGACGCCGCCGTGCAGATCTTCGGCGGCCTGGGCGTCACCCGCGGGCAGATCGTGGAAACGCTGTACCGCGAGATCCGCCCCTTGCGCATCTACGAGGGGGCGAGCGAGGTGCAGAAGATCGTCATTGCCCGGCAACTATCAGCGGACGCAAACTATCGCTGAGCGAAGCGTCCCTTGTGAGAGTGCCCCGATGACCGACCCCGCCGTTCCGCCGCTGCCCGCCGCCGCCTTCCGCGTGCAGCGGCCGATCCGCTTCTCGCACTGCGATCCGGCCGGCATCGTCTACTTCCCCAACTTTTTCGACCTGTTCAACGCCCTGGTTGAGGACTGGTTCACGCACGGCCTCGGCATCGACTACGCGCACACCATCCTGAAACGCCGCCTGGGCCTGCCGACCGTCCACGCGGAATGCGACTTCATGCGCCCCTGCTGGATGGGCGAGATGCTGACGCTGGGCGTGGTGGTCGAGCACATCGGGCGCTCCTCCCTGCGCCTGCGAATCGTCGGCGAGATCGACGGCAAGCCCCGCCTCGCCGGCCATCTGGTGCTGGTGACCATGTCGCTGGAGTCGCACACCTCGGTGACGATCCCCGACGACCTGCGCAGCACCATCGAGCGTTACCGCGCTACCTGCGATTGACGGGGCATTGTCAATGTGACAAAAAGTTCGTGACCCGGTAAATGGGAACAAAAGTGGGCAAAAAGACCCGCGACGGACATGGGAGGAAATTGTGTCGAATTTGGCAAATATTGACGTCGTGTCCAAGGTGGCCGTCGAAGCTGGCCGTCTGGGCCTCGAAGTCGCGGATATCGTCGGCAATGTCGAGGACGTGAGCGCCCGGCTGGACGAGCAGGCGGAAGTCTTCGGCACCTTGCAGGTGGTGGCGACGGAGATGGCGCAGTCCAGCACCCGCATCGAACGCGCGGTGAACGCCGCGCGCGAGGCCGGGGCCCGCGCCAAGGCGCGCACCGCTTCCTCGCGCACCACGCTGAAGCAGGCGCTGGAGACCATCCACTCACTGGTCGCCGTCGTCGACCAGATCGCCCAGGAGGCGGGCGGCCTGGACGATACGGTGCAGCGCATCTCGCGCATCGCCAACTCGATCTCCAGCATCTCCAAGCAGACCAACCTGCTGGCGCTGAACGCCACCATCGAGGCGGCGCGCGCCGGCGACGCGGGACGCGGCTTCGCCGTCGTGGCGCAGGAGGTCAAGGTGCTGGCCCGCCAGACCAGCGATGCCACCGACGAAATCGGCGCCACGGTGAAGGCGCTGTCGAGCAAACTGTCGGCGCTGGCCCAGCATGCCATGGACAGCCAGCAGAAGGCGGCCTCCGCCCGCGACGCCACCGACGCTATCAGCGACAGCTACGCGGCCACCGACGACGCCCTCCACGAGATCGAGAGCGGCGCCGACGAGATCGCCAGCGCCGCCCTGCAGATCGGCGGCCGCAGCGCCGAATTCGGCGACCGCATGACCAACCTGTCCAGCGACGTCCAGCGCTCCGACGACAACATGAAGGTCATCGCCAAGCGCGCGGAGGCGTTGCTGGGCATGTCGGAAACGCTGATCGGACTGACCGCCAACGCCGGGGTCGAGGGGCCGGACACGCCGTTCGTCCAGCGCGCCATGGCCACCGCCGGCACCGTCGCCGAAAAGCTGGAGGCGGCTATCGCGCGTGGCGAGATCACCGAGGCCGCGCTGTTCGACGACCGCTACCAGCCGATCCCCGGAACCGACCCGCAGCAGTACACGGTCGCCTTCACCCGCCTGTTCGACGGCTTCGCCATCCCACTGATGGAGGCGGTGACCGCTACCGACCCCCGCATCGCCGCGACCGGCGCCTTCGACCGCAACGGCTATCTGGCGGCGGTCGACGGCAAATTCGCGCAGCCGCAGCGTCCCGGCGACCCGGCCTGGAACACCTCCAACTGCCGCAACCGCCGCCTGTTCAAGGATCGCACCGCCGTGCGCGCGTGCAGCAACCGCGCCGCTTTCCTGGTGCAGACCTACCGGCGCGACATGGGCGGCGGCAAGCACCTGCTGTTCAAGGACGTCACCGCCCCCATCACCGTGGCGGGCCGGCACTGGGGCGCGCTGCGGATCATCTACACGGTGTGATGCCATTTCGCTGCCGGGCCGCGCTGGCACTTGGCACCAACCTGCCGGCGAACGGATATTGCCGGCAGGTTGGCGCCAAGCGTCAGCGCGGCCCAACGTCGTGAACGCTCACGCCCCGAACATCATGTTCGGCAGCCACAGCGCGATTCCGGGAAAGACACACATGAGGACCATGAACAGGATCATCATGATGACGAACGGAATCGAACCGAGCAGCACCGTGGACAGCGGCACCTCCGGCGCCACGCTGCGCAGGACGTAGAGGTTCAGGCCGACCGGCGGGGTGATCAGGCCGATCTCCAGGTTGATGGTCATCAGCACACCGAACCAGATCATGTCGAAGCCCTGCGCCTCCAGCACCGGCTGGAGGATCGGCATGGTCATCAGGATCAGCGCCACCGGCGGCAGGAAGCAGCCGCCCACCAGCAGGAACACGTTGACCACCGCCAGCATGACCCAGCGGTTCATCTCCACCGACACGAAGAGGTCGGCCACCGACTGCGTCACGTAGAGCAGCGACATCATGTAGGAGAAGAGCGCTGATGCCGCGATGATCAGAAGGATCATACAGGATTCGCGCACCGCCGCGCTGAACACCGGCCACAGGCGCGCGCGCGTCACCACGCGGTAGTAGGCGGCCACGTAGATGAAGGCCAGGAAGGCGGCGATCGCCGCGATCTCCGACGGGGTCGCGATGCCGCCGTACATGGCGTAGACGATCATGGCGATGATGCCGAACAGCGGCAGCACCGGCAGCGACGCGCGCAGCTTCTCGCCCAGTGTATAGACCCGCTCCTCCGCCACGCGGGCCACCGTCGCGGCCCCGGCGGCGCTCCACTTGCTGACCGCCCAGGCGTAGACGCTGAAGATGATCACCAACAGGATGCCCGGCAGCACGCCGCCGATGAACAACCGGCCGATCGAGGTGTCCGTCGCCACGCCATAAAGGATCATGGTGACCGATGGCGGGATCAGGATGCCCAGCGTGCCGCCGGCGCAGATGGCGCCGGTCGCGAGGTGGGCCGGTGTGCCGCGGCGCAGCATCTCCGGCACGCCGACGCGCCCGATGGCCGCCGCCGTCGCCGGGCTGGAGCCGGACAGCGCCGCGAACAGACCGCAGGCGCCGATGTTGGCGATGGCCAGCCCGCCGGGCACGCGCACCAGCCAGCGGTGCAGCGCCTCGTAGATGTCCGTCCCCGCGCGCGTGGCGCCGATCAAGGCGCCCAGAAGGACGAACATCGGCAGGGCCAGCAGCGCGAAGCCGCTGAGTTCGTCCAGGAAGGTGCGCGCCAGCCCGTTCAGCCCGGATACCCCCTCGAACGTCCAGAGGAAGCCGACCGACACCGCCGTCAGGCCGAAGGCGATGGGCAGGCCGGAAATCAGCACCAACGTGGTGACGATGAGGATCAGGCCGCCGATTTCCAACTCGCTCATGACAGCACCCCCGGCTGTTCCCGGCCGGCGTGGCGAACCGGCTCGCCCGCAGTGTCCGGTGCCGCCAGCGCGGCGATCTGGCAGACGTACTGCACCGCTGTCAGGCCCAAGCCGATGGGCATGGTGGCGAACATGGGCCAGCGCGGCGGCTTCCACATGGAGTTGGTCCGCTCGCCGGTGGCGAAAGCGTCGAGCGTCAGTTCCAGCCCGATCCAGGCGAGGTACAGGCACACCGCCATGCCGCACAGCGCCAGCGCGATCTGCCCCATGCGCTGCGCACGCCCCGGCAGCAGCCGCGTCCACAGGTCGACGGCGACGTGGCCGCCCGTCTGCAAGGTAAAGGGGGAGGCGAGGAAGGTGGCGCCGACCGTCAGGTAGATCGACACCTCGATCTCCCAATAGCTCGAATAGCCGAAATAGCGGCGTGCGACCATGTAGCAGAGGACCAGCACGGCCGCGCTCAGCATGACGGAGGCCACCACCGCCAGGGCCTGGGACAGCCGGTTCACGGCATTGGTGAAGGACTGCATCGAAGCGTGTCTCCCAAACGGAGACCCGGCCGCGGTCCGGTGGGGCCGGAACGCGGCCGGGACAGGGTCGCGACAGCGGTCAATTGGCCTTTTGCACCGACTCCTGCACGACCTGGACAAGCGACTTGCCGCCCTTCACCTCGGACTCGAACTTCGGCCACGCGGTCTTCTTGGCGAGCGTCACCCACGCCTCGTACTCGGCGTCGGTCAGTTCATGCACCTTGCCCCCGGCCTTCTCCCATGCCTTGCGCAGATCGGCATGCGCCTTCTTCTGCTCCTCGTTGAAGTATTGCTCGCTGATCGTCGCCGCTTCCTCGAACGCCTTCTGCTGCTGCGGGGTCAGCTTGTCCCAGGCGCTCTTGGCCATGACCAACGGCTGGATCAGCAGGAAGATCTCATTCTTGCCGCCCACCGTGGCGTTCTTGGCCTGCTCGTAGATGCGCATGCTGACCAGGCTTTCCGACGAGGTCAGCAACCCGTCCAGGACGCCCGTCTGCAGCGCCGAATAGATCTCGGTCGAGGCCATGGCGTGCACCGAGGCGCCAGCGTCCTGCAGCATCGCCTCGAAATACGGATCCGCGGCGCGCATCTTCATGCCCTGCACCGACTCCGGCCCCTTCATCTCGCGATCCTTGGCGGCGAAGCCGCCGGGCGTCCACCACCATGTGACGATATGGATGCCGTTTTCGTGCGCGATCTCCTGCAGACGCTTGTGGTAGGCCGAGCCCTTGAGCGCCACCGCCTGATCGAAGCCGCGGATGAGGCCCGGCAGGATGGTGATGGAGAACTCCGGCACCTTGCCCACCGCGTAGACCAGCGGGAAGATCGACATCTCCACCTGCCCGCTTTGCAGCGCGTCGATCTGCGCCAGCGGGTTCTGGATCAGCGAGCGGCCGGGATAGATGCGGAACTTCAGATCCGGGGCCCGCTTCTCGACCTCCTTGGTGAAAAGCCGTGCGGCGCGGTCACGCGCGTCGGTCTCGGCCTTCCACTGGTGGGAGATCTTCAGCGGTTCGGCAGCAATCGTGGCGCCGGACAGCGCCACGCCCGCGGCCAAGACGGCAAGCGCAAGGACGTTCCTGGGTTTCCACATGGACGTTACCTCCTTGTATGGCATGGCCCGGGGCTTCGGCCTTGGTTGTTCGCCCCGTCGCGCGCGGCCGCCTAAGCGCGATCGCCGGCAAGCCGCTGCACAATCGTGTCAAAGATTGCGTCTATTCGTCCATCGAACAATTCGAAATCTTCCTTATCCGCCAATTCCTCCAGGCGGCGGGTGATCAAGGACAAGGCATGCTGCCGGGCGCGGGCGCGGGCCACTGCCTGCGGATCGCGCCGCGCCGAGAGCCATGCGCGGTGCCGTTCCAGCGCCTCGTCCAGCCCCGCCGGCCCGTCCGCCTCGCCCTGGGCAACGGCGACGACCGGCGGCGTCCAGCCCGAGTCGCCGGATGCCCGGCCGGCCACGGCGCGGATTTCAGCCACCGTGCGCCGCGCGCCGGGCAGGTCAGCCTTGTTCACCACGTATACGTCGGCAATCTCCAGGATGCCGGCCTTCATGGCCTGCACGGCGTCGCCGGCCTCGGGATGCAGGACCACCACCACCGAATCGACCAGCGCGCGCACGGTGTATTCCACCTGCCCGATGCCCACCGTCTCGACCACCACCTCGTCGAAGCCGTTCTCCTCCAGCGCCAACAGCAGGTCCGGCAGGTTGTCGGTGAGGCCGTCGTGGCTGCGCCGGCTGGGCAGGGAGCGGATGAACAGGCGCGGGTCGTCGGCCACGGCGTCCATGCGGATGCGGTCGCCCAGCAGAGAGCCGCCGGTCAGCGGGCTGGTCGGGTCGATCGCCAGCACCGCCATGGACGACGATGCTCCGCGGTCCAGGCGGTGGCGCGCCAGCCGGCCGATCAGCGTGCTCTTGCCCACGCCGGGGCTGCCGGTGACGCCGATCCGCCACGCCGGCCTGGGCGGCGCGCGCTCGGCGTGGTGCGCCAGCACCTCGGCCACCGGCGCCGACGCCAGACGGCTCAGCGTGCGGCTGAGGGCGCGGCGCTTCCGGATGGCCTGGACGTCCATCACCCACCTCCCAGCAAGGCGGCGTTGTGCTCGCCCAGCAGTGGCGGCACGCCGTAGACAGGTGCCATGCCCTGCACCTTGATCGGGTTGCCGACGACGCGCAGCACGCCGTCCGGCGTCGGGATCTCGGCGACCATGCCGCGCGCGCGGGCCAATTCGCCCTCCAGCGCGTCCTCCAGCCGCTCCACCCCGGCGACCACGAGGCCGAGCGGGGCGAGGCGCTCCATCCAGCGCGCCGTGCCCTCACGGCGCAGCACCGCCGCCACCGCGTCCAGCACCCGTTCGCGGTTGGCCGAGCGCGCGGCCATGGTGGCGGAGCGCGGATCCTCCGCCCATTCCGGCCGCCCCACCTCGCGGGCGAAGCGGCGCCAGAAATCATCGTGGCTGATGAACAGCACGAGGTGCCCGTCGGCCGTCTCGAAGATCTGTGCCGGCACGATGTAGGGATGGGCGCCGCTTTTTTGCCGCGCGGGGTGCTCGCCCGCGTTCAGGTAGGCGGACGCCAGATAGTTCATCTGCGACAGCATGACGTCGTACAGCGACACGTCGAGCTGCCCGCCCCTGCCCTCGATGATCTTTGCCAGCAAGGCCAAGGCGCCCATCATGCCCGACGAGTTGTCGACCACCGAATAGCCGGTCTTGGTCGGCGTGCCGCCGGGGTCGCCGGTCAGCGCCATGGTGCCGACCAGCGCCTGGATCACGTAGTCGTAGGCCGGCCGCTCGGTGTAGGGCCCGTCCATGCCATAGCCGGTGAGCGCGAGGCACGCGATGCGCGGGTTATGGCGGGACAGCGCGTCGTAGGTCAGCCCCAGCTTGCGAATCACCGCCGGGCGCATGTTGGTGACCAGCCCGTGCGCGCCCGCCGCCAGCGTGCCCAGCGCCGCCTGCCCCTCGTCCGAGGCCAGATCCAGGCAGACGCTGCGCTTGTTGCGGTTCAGGCTGGCGAAGTAGGTGTTGTGCGGGCCCACGTGGTGCGGCGCCACCCGCCGGGCGATGTCGCCCTCGGGCGCCTCGATCTTGATCACGTCGGCGCCGAGGTCGGCCAGCAGCATGCCGCAGTACGGCCCGGCCAGCATGTGCCCGACCTCCAGGATGCGGATGCCGGCGAGCGGTCCGTTCATGCGCCCAGCTCCCGGTCGATGGTGGCGACGACGTCCTCCAGCTTCAGATCGGCGGTGAAGACGCCGCGCACGCCGGCCTCGGTCAGCGCCGCATGGTCTTCGGACGGGATGGTGCCGCCGACGAACACCGCGATGTCCTCCCCGCCCATATCGCGCAGGCAGCGCAGCGTGTCGGCCACCAGCTCGTTGTGGCTGCCGGACAGCAGGCTGAGGCCGACGGCGTCGACGTCCTCCTCCACCGCGATGCGGGCGATGTACTCCGGCGTCTTGCGCAGGCCGGTGTAGATCACGTCGGCACCCGCGTCGCGCAGCGCCAGGGCGATCACCTTAGCCCCGACGTCGTGCCCGTCCAGCCCCGGCTTGGCGATGAGGATGCGCTTGCCTTTGAGACTCATGGTCGCCTCCTTACAGCCGGATCGGTTCCTGGAACTCGCCCCACACGCGCTTCAGCGCCGCCACCATCTCGCCCACGGTGGCGTAGGCGTGGCAGCAATCGATCAGGTGCGGCATGAGGTTCTCGTCGTCCTTGCCGGCCGCCGCTTCCAGTGCGGCCAGCGTGTTCGCCACGGCCGCGTCGTCGCGGCGGGCCCTGATCGCCTCGTACTTCTCGCGCACGCGCTGGGCGGCCTGCGGATCGACGCGGAAGACCTCGCCCAGATCCTCGTTGCCGTCGGGGCGGCGGAAGACGTTCTGCCCCACCACCACCGTCTCGACCCGGTCCACCGCCTCCTTGCGCTGGCGGGCGCGTTCGGCGATGCGCATCTGCAGCCAGCCGTCCTCAATGGCCGGGATCACGCCGCCGTAGGCGTCGATGTCGGCGATGACCTTGCGGGTCTCCTCCTCCATGCGGTCCGTCAGCCACTCCACGAAATAGCTGCCGCCCAGCGGGTCGACGGTGCGCGCCACCCCGCTCTCGTAGGCGACGATCTGCTGCGTGCGCAGCGCGATCTCCGCGCTCGTCTCCGTGGGGATCTGGAAGGCCTCGTCGTAGGCGGCGGTGAAGATGGACTGCGCGCCGCCCAGTACGGCCGCGAGGTTCTCCAGCCCGACGCGGACGATGTTGTTGGTCGGCTGCGCCGCCGTCAGCGAGGATCCGCCGCACACGACGCCGAAGCGGAAGCGCTGCGCGTCCGGGTCGGTGATGCCGAACCGCTCCTCCAGCAGCCTGGCCCACAGCCGCCGGCCCGCGCGGAACTTGCAGACCTCCTCGAAGAAGTCCATGTGCACGTAGAAGAAGAAGCTCAAACGTCGGCAGAACTTCGCCGCGTCGCCGCCGCGCTTCAGCAGTTCCTCCACATAGGACAGCCCGTTGGCCAGCGTGTAGCCCAGTTCCTCCACCGCGCTGGCCCCGGCGTCGCGCACGTGGGCGCCGGCGATGGAGATGGGGTTGAAGCGCGGCGTCTGCTCGTTGGCGAACAGGATGGTGTCGGCGATCAGCCGCATGGACGGCCGCACCGGGAAGATCCAGGTGCCCCGCGCCACGTATTCCTTGAGGATATCGTTCTGGATGGTGCCGGTCAGCGCCGCGCGCGGCACGCCCTGCTTGTCCGCCACCGCGCAGTACATCGCATAGACGATGGCTGCCGTGCCGTTGATGGTGAAGGAGGTGGAGATGGCCGACAGGTCGATGCCGTCGAACAGGATCTCCGCCTCCGCCAGATTGGACAGCGAAACGCCGACCTTGCCCACCTCCGGCCGCGCCATGGGATCGACGGGGTCCAGCCCGCACTGGGTGGGCAGGTCCAGCGCCACCGACAGGCCGGTCTGCCCGCGCTCCAGCAGAAAGCGGTAGCGTTCGTTCGACTCCTCCGCCGTGCCGAAGCCCGAGTATTGGCGGATCGTCCACAACCGGCCACGGTAGCCGTCGGCGAAGATGCCGCGGGTGAAGGGCGCCTCGCCCGGCACGCCGGGGTCACGCGTGCCCACCATGTCGGGCGTCACCACGACCGGCACTTCGATGCCGGACGGGGTCGCGGTCGAGAGTGCCGGTCTGCGGCTCATGGCGTTCCCCCTTTATCTATTTCCTGCCCGGCCCTATTTCTTTCCAGGTAGGGCGCGGGCGGCGGCGTCCCAGTGATCGTCGTGCACCCAGGTGCGGGCGAAACGTTCGGCTTCCAGCGCGTACAGCTCGGCGCGCGGCGCGCCGGCCCGGTGGGCGTTGGCCAGCGCCTTGAAGGCGCGCACCACCTGCGGCGCTTGGCGAAGGATTGGGGCGACGAAGTCGTCCACCGCCCCATCCAATCCGTTATCGCCGGCCACCACGTCCACCAGCCGCACGTCGCGGGCCGCGGCCATGTCCAGGATGTCGGAGCGGCTCATCAGGCGCAGCGCCGTGGTGGGGCCGACGATGTGCATGAGGTCGACGCCGCCGCCCCAGGCGGTGGCGATGTTCAGCCGGCCCTGGATGAAGCCGATGCGCGCGTGCGCCGCCGCCACGCGGAAGTCGCAGGCCGATGCCAGTTCCGCCCCGCCGCCCAGCGCGTCGCCGTTCAGCGCCGCCACCACCGGCACCGGGAACCGGCGCACCGCCTCCAGAGCGGCGCGCGCCTCGAACGCCATCTCCTCGGCCTCCGGCAGGGTGCGCACCGCCTCCAGATCCTTCAGGTCGCCGCCGGCCGCGAAGCTCTTGTCACCCGCCCCGCGCAGCACGGCGACGCGCAACGTGTCGTCGCCCGCCATCTCGTCGAACGCGCGGCGGATGTCGGCCAGCAGGGCCCGGCTCAGCGCGTTGCGCTTGTCCGGCCGGTTGAGGACGACGTCGAGACGGCCGTCACGGCGCTGAACCTGCAGGTGATCGGCGGTCATGCACTCCCTCCCCTTCGCGTATGCGGTCTATGGCGGTCCGAAGCTCGGCCGCGATGCTGTCGTGCGCCGTCTGCACCCGCACCAGCGGGCCGGCGACGGCGATGCCGTAGGGTTCGTCGTTGACGCGCACGGATGCCGCCAAGGCCATCACATCCGGCACGTTCTCCCCGCGCGTCACGTACAGGCCGGCGGCGTCGCCGGCGCGGATCTCCGCGGCCAGGGAGACGGCGTCGGTCATGGTGGCCGGCGTCACGCGGGACAGCGGCAGGGACGAAAGCAGGCGGGTCAGCTCCGCCTCGCTGCATTGGCCCAGCATCGCCTTGCCAATGGCGCTGGAATGCAGCGGCTTCAGGTCGCCGGGCCGGGCGGTGTAGCGGATGGTCTGCGTTCCCTCCACCACCTCCAGGTAGACGACGGCGTCGTCCTGCCGCTTGCCCAGCAGCACCGTTTCGCCGGTGGCGTCGCGCAGCGCCTTCAGGTGCGGCGCCAGCCGCTCCAGCACGGGATCGCGCGCCGCGATGGCGCGGGCGAGCCCCAGGATGCGGCGCGTCGGGTAGATCCCGCGCTCGCCCACCGCGTACAGGTAGCCGCGCCCTTTCAGCGTGCGCACCAGCGCGTGGCAACTGCTGACCGGGATCTCCAGGCTGCGCGCCAGTTCGGACAGCGTCAGCGGACGCCCCACCGCCTCGAACGTCTCGAAGACGTCGAGCGTGCGCCCCGCGGTTTTGACGTTGCCATTCGTATCCATGAAGTTATTTTCAGCATATCGAAAACACGCCGTCAAGCCCCATGGGTTATGGAAAATGACAAGCCCCACACTGCAGCAGGACGCCCAACGCCCCGGCCTCGTGGGGATCGTCGCCTCGGCGACGCTGGTGCAGGCGCTGGCGTCGATGGCGGTGTTGACGGTGCCCGCCGTGGCGCCGGAGGTGGCGGCGGACCTCGGCGTGCCGGCGGCGGCGGTCGGATTCCAGATCAGCTTGCTGTACCTCGCCGCCATGCTGGGCTCGCTGTCCGGTGGCGCGTTCGTGCAGCGCTTCGGGGCGTGCCGGACCAGCCAGATCGGCATGCTGGCGACGGCGGCGGGCTGTCTGGTCGCCGCTGTTCCCTCCGTACCGACGCTGGCGTTGGGCTCACTGGTCATTGGTGCCGCGTACGGATTGCCGAACCCGTCGGCCTCGCACCTGCTGGCGCGCTACACGCCGCCGGCCCGGCGCAATCTGGTGTTCTCCATCAAGCAGACGGGCGTGCCGCTGGGCGGCATGGCGGCCGGGCTGGTGGCGCCGCCGGTGGCGACGGCGCTCGGCTGGCAGGCGGCGCTGGTCGCCGTGGCCGTCGCGTCCCTGGCCGTCGCCGCCGTCGAACAACCCATGCGCGCCCGCCTGGACGACGACCGCGACCCGGCCGCCCCGCTGCTGCGCCTGCCCATCGAGGACCTGAAGGCGCTCGGCCGCTCGGCGCCGCTGCGCCGGCTGTCCCTGGCCGCCTTCTGCTTCTCCGGCGTGCAGCTCTGCCTGATGGGTTTCCTGGTCGTGCTGCTGGTGGCGGAGCTGGGCGTCGATCTCATCACCGCCGGCATGGTGCTGGCCGCCGTCCAGGCGGCGGGCGTGGGCGGGCGCGTGCTGTGGGGCTTGGTGGCTGACCGTGTCGGCGACGGGCTGCTCGTTCTGGTGGGGTTGGGACTGCTGATGGTGGCCGGGTCGGCCGCCATGATGGCGCTGTCGGCCGGAGCGCCGCTGACCGCTGTGATCGCCGCCAGCCTTGTGCTGGGCGTCTCCGCGATCGGCTGGAACGGCGTCTTCCTGGCCGAGATCGCGCGGCTCAGCCCGCCCGGCCGCATCGGCGCCGTCACCGGCGGCGCCATGTTCGTCACCTTCATGGGCGTGATGGTGGCGCCGACGGTGTTCGCCCTGCTGCACGACGCGCTGGGCAGCTACACGCGCTCCTACGGGTTGCTGGTGGCGCTGGGCCTGGGCGGGGCGCTGCTGGTTGCCGGGGCGCGGCGCGGCGCGAAGGCCTGACGTCGGGTTTTCGCTGCGCTCAACCCAACCTGCCGCTCAACCATAGTCCGCGCCTCACCGCCCGGTGAACTTCGGCACGCGCCGCTCCAGAAAGGCACGACGGCCCTCGGCCAGATCGTCGCTGGCGATGGCGCGGTCGCGCAGGCGCAGGTGCTCGGCGAAATCCTCCTCGGCCACGCTGCCGCGAGCCAGCGCCGCGATGGCCTGCTTCAGCCCGTGCAGCGCGATCGGCGCCGCCTCCGCCATGCGCTGGGCCAGCGCGTCCACGCGCGCCTCCCAGGCATGGGCCGGCACCGCCTCGTGGATCAGGCCCCAGGTTGCGGCGGTGGCGGCGTCCAGCGTTTCGCCGCCAAGGAACAGCATGCGGGTGCGCGCCGCCCCCACGGCGCCCGTGAAGCGGCGCAGCCCGTTCAGCGCGTACACCCAGCCCAGCATGGCCGGCGGCATGCGGAAACGCGAATCGTCGCTGGCGATGCGCAGGTCGCACGCCATGGCCAGTTCCAGCCCGCCGCCGATGCAATGCCCACGGATGGCGGCGACCACCGGGAAGCGGGCGCGCTCGATGGCCTGGAAAGCGGCGTCCAGCCGGCGATCGTTGTCGTAGAAGCCATCCGGCCCCGTCTGGCCGGAGCGGTCCAGCGCGCCGATGTCGAAGCCCGAGGAGAACGCCGCCCCCCCCGCCCCGCGCAGCACGGCAACGCGCACGGCCCCCTCCGCCTCCAGCGCCGCCATGATGGCGCCCAGCGCATCCACCAGTTCGACGGTCAGGTTGTTGCGGGTCTGCGGGCGGTCGATGGTCAATCGGGCTACCGCGCCGACGCGTTCGACGATCAGTCCGGCGGGGTGACGTTCGATGCTTGGCGCGGCCATGGACGATCTCCACTTTCCCTTCAGGAAGCCTTGTCCCGTTAACGCGGTGCGCGGTCAAGCGGTCCTGCCCGTCTCCCCGGACGGGGCAGACCTGTGTTGCGGGCGCCGGTCCAAACGGGCTAGTAGCGTCACCGGCAGGCGCGCACGGCGCCGGAAGGAGGTTGCTTGGAAAACGACATCAGCTTCGCGGAGATCCTGCTGCGCAGGGGAACCGACCTTCTCCAGGGCGACGAGGACGGCGACGACGAGTCGGAGACGGTCGTCGACTTCCTCGCCCGCCTGCTGGCCACCGTGGCGCTGACCGACGGCCCGCTGGTGGTGCAGACCGAGGCCGGGGGCGACCCAACCATTTTCGAGGAGGCGGCGCGCGTCGCCATGGGCTCGCTGGCCGACAAGGCCACGGTGCTGGCCGCCACCCGGCAGGTCGAGCGGGCGGTGGTGTTCGAGTTCGACGGCGTCGGCCGCCTGTCGGGCAGCCGCGTCATCACCGCCGTGCTGCGGCCGGAAGACCGCAACGACCTGCTGGAGGCCTACGTCGCCGTCGGCCGGCTGCGCAACGCCACCCTGGAGATGACGGTCGCCCCGGCCACGGTGCGTCTGGACGCCGGGGCACTCGGCCAGACGCTGGAGCTGTTGGGCTCCGCCGCGTCGCTGAGCGCCAACGCGATTGGTGCCGCCATGGCGCACGCGTCGGGCACGCACGCGCTGGAGGGGCATGACGTGAGCGAGGTGCCGGCGGCCATGGTGGATTTGTGCTGGCACGGCTTCTGCCTCGCCTCGGTCCGCAGCCGCGGCACCGCCGGTTACGGGATGAACGGCAAGGTGACGTTGCACTGACGGTGCCTCATGGCGGCTCCGCATCGTCCGGCGCGATGAGTTCGGCCAGGGCCTCAACGCGTACCGCCACACGCTCGGCCAGGGCCCGGCGGATCTCCGGCGACACGCCGATGCCGGCGGCGGCCACCACGCGCAGGTCGTCGTAAGCGGCGGCCAGGGCCAGCACGGCCTCGCGCAAGGGACCCGGTTCCGCCGCCGCGGCGACGCGGGCAAGCTCGTCAAGCCCGTCCCCCAGGGCGGCGAAGCCGGCCCGCGGCATGCCATGGCTGCGGGCGTCCTCCAACGCCTCCAACGCCGCCAGCCAGCCAGCCACCGCCGTGCGCAAATCCGTGTCCGCCATCGGCGCCTCCGCGCAACCGTCGCCGCCCTCATTCAACCACGGAACGGAGCGCGGCGTAACACGCATGGCAGGGGTGTGCGGGCACCCACGGTTAACGATTCCGCAACCGCGAAGGCGCACTGTCCAACCCGCCCGAATGGGTAGGATTGGAAGGTGTCGAATGCTCACAAAGGTACTGTTGTCCGACCACGGCGCCCGCCGCGAGGTCGAAGTCGAGAACCTGCCGCTGAACGTGCGCGCCGCCGTGGCCGACGTGCGGGCGAAGAGCCCTGAATCGGTGATCGAGATCCAGAAGTCGGGTGCCCTCTACCGCATCCGCATGCCGGCCCCGGCCAACAGCTGGCTCGACGTTCTGTCGGTGGCCTGAACTTTCTGCAGAAAAGTGTGAAGGGGATCACGGATCGGCGGGCGCCGTTGTGCGTCAATGCGGTCTGGAGGTTCCCATGCGCATCATCGTCTCCCTTCTCCTCGCCGGCGGCTTCGTCGCCGGCGTGGCGCAAGCCGGCGAAATCGTGATCAACGATCACCGCGCCGGCCGTTCCGTCATCGTCGTCGAGCCGCAATTGCGCCCCGGCGAGATGGTGACGATCCGCGACCCGGAAACCGGACGCACGCTCGGCATCCTCGAAAAGCCCTTGCGGACTGGCGAAAGCCTCATCCTGCGCGACTTCGACACCGGCATCCCGATCGGCATGGCCGACGTGCGCCGCGACGCCGGGCGCGAGGCCGCCCGTGCCGCCCGCGAGGCGCACCGCCAGCGCGTGCTGAAGGATTAGGCGTCAACTGAGCAGATCGTGGTGTTCGCGGTGGCGGCGCATCCACAGCGATGCGTAGCTGCAGATCGGCACGACGCGCAGCCCCTCGGCGCGCGCCCGCTCCATGATGCCCTGCATCAGCCGGCCGGCGGCGCCCGTGCCGCGCAGGGACGGCGGCGCCTCGACGTAGGGGATGTAGAGCGTGGAACCGTCGCGGCGGTAAGTCGCGAAGACGGTCTTGCCGTCCACGTCCAGCTCATAACGGCCCTTTGCGGGGTTCTCCCGCACGGGGATGGTCATCGTCGGCAACCTCCATGCTGTCTCTTCGTCAGGTGGGGGCGCCCCCGCCCCTGTCAACATGATGCCTGGCCGATCGGCACGGGATTTGCGAGAACGCGTGGCGTATAATCCCGCAACCGCCACACGGACGCAGACCCATGCCGCACGACCCGATCCCCGCCTCCGACGAACCGGTGACCGAGGCGATGGTCACCGAACTGGTGCACCGCTTCTATGACCGCGCACGCCGCGATCCCCTGCTCGGCCCGGTGTTCGAGACGGCGGTCCGCAACTGGGACGGTCACCTGGCCGAGATCGAGACGTTCTGGTCGTCGCACCTGCGCGGCACCGGCGGCTACAAGGGCAGCCCCTTCATGGCGCACGTCGGGCTGGGCCTGGAGCCGGAATCCTTCGACCGCTGGCTCGACCTGTTCGGCCAGACCGCGCGCGAGGTGCTGCCGGCATCGGCGGCGGAGCGGGCGCTGGCCAAGGCCAACCACATGTCCGTCAGCCTCAAGTCCGGCCTGTTCACCATCCCCGGCCGCCCGTACCAGACGCCGCGCTGAGCGCACCCGTTCCGGCCGGCCGTGTGTTGTTGACGAATGGCGTAGGATCGCAGGGAGTTGCCGGATGTTCGCGCTGCACATGCTCGACCGGATGCGGCGGATGCGCGGCCTCATGCTGGACGCCGCCGGCTTCGGTCCGGAGGAGTCGCCGTTCCGCGTGATCGCCGCGCGTCCGGGCTTCCGGCTGCGCGCCTACGGCGGTCCGGCGGAGGGGCCGGCGCTGCTGATCGTCCCGGCACCGATCAAGCGTCCGTACATCTGGGACATCGCCCCGGACGCCAGCGCCGTGCGCCGGTGCCTCGGCGGAGGTTTGCGCGTCTACCTGATCGAATGGACGGAGCCGGATGAGGGGGCACCGGGCAGCGGCTTGGCCGACTACGCCGGCGCTCACATCGCCGCCGCCGTGGACGCGGTGGACGCGGACGGCGGCGCCGGCCGGGTCCTGCTGGCCGGCCACTCGCTGGGCGGAACGCTGGCCGCCATCTTCGCCGCCGGACACCCGGACCGCGTGTCCGCGCTGCTCCTCCTGGAGGCGCCGCTGGCCTTCGGCGCGGCGGCGGGCGACCTCGCCGCGATGGTGGCCAAGGCGCCGCCGGCCGACGCGCTGCTGGACGGCGCCTCCTCGGTGCCAGGATCGATGCTGACCAACGCCAGCGTGCGCGCCGCCCCCGATGCCTTCTCCCGCGAGGTGTGGCGCGACCGGCTGGCCAGCCTCGCCGATCCGAAGGATGCGCGGCTGCACACGCAGGTCATGCGCTGGGCGCTCGACGAGTTCGCCATGCCCGCGCGCCTGTTCGAGGACGTGGTGGAACGGCTCTACCGCGAGGACCGCTTCGCCCGCGGCACGCTGCGCCTGGGCGCGCGCACGGTCGGGTCCGCCGCCATCGCCTGCCCGGTGCTGGCCGCCGTCGATCCGCGCAGCACGGTGATCCCGGCCGCATCGACGCTGTCGGCGCTGTCCGGGGCGTCCGAGGTGCGCGTGCTGCGTTACGGGGGCGACCGCGGCGTGGCGCTCCAGCACGTCGGCGTCCTGGTCGGGAGGTCGGCGCACGAGAGCCTGTGGCCGGAGATCGTGGCGTGGCTGTACGCGCGCGGACGCGCGCCGGAGGACGAGGCCAAGACGAAATGAAGGGCCGGCCACATGCGCGCCCGGCCCAGTTCCAACAACGGTTGTCCATCGGAGAGTCGGCCTGGGGAACGCGGGGTAGACGCCCTCAAGCCAACCATTCCAAGACCTCGGGCGATGCAATGCTGCCGGGATCAACCGCGATACGTCTTCCGTTCAGGCGCGGTTGCGCCGCCGCTCCTCTTCCGGCGGCTCCCGCACCACGGTCGCGGGCAAGGGGGACGGGACATCGCCGGTGATCAGCCGCGCGCCCCGCTGATAGGTCATGTAGCGCCACAGCCACTGCATGCTGACCATCAGCCGCTTCTCGAACCCGACCAGCAGGTAGACGTGGACGATGGCCCACAGCAGCCACGCGAACCAGCCCTTCAGTTGCCGCCGGCCGAAGTCGAAGACGGCGGCGCTGCGCCCGACGATGGCGGTGTTGCCGCGCATGCGGAAACGGAATCGCGGCATCGCCTCCCCCCGCTCCAGGTTCGCCGCCAGCGCGCGGCCCAGGTGGATGCCCTGCTGCTTGGCGACCTGCGCCAGGCCGGGCAGCGGCTTGCCGTCGTCGCCTGCCAGGGCCACCGTGTCGCCCAGCGCGTAGACGCCCTCGAACCCCGGCACCGACAAGTCCGGCGCCACGGGGATGCGGCCGGTGCGGTCGGTCTCCACGCCCAGCCACCGCCCGGCCGGCGAGGCCTTTACCCCCGCACCCCACACGATGGTGCCGGCGGGCACGAAGCGGCCGTTGATCACCGCCCCGCCGGGCTCGATCCGATCCACCGCCTGTCCCGTCAGCACGGTGACGCCCAGCCGGTCCAGCGCCCGGCGCGCGTAGTTCGACAGCGGCTCCGGAAAGGTCGAGAGGATGCGCGGCCCCGCCTCCACCAGCAGGATGCGGGCGGAGCGCGTGTCGATGCGGCGGAAGTCGCGGGCCAGCGTGTAGCGGGCCAGTTCGGCGACGGAGCCCGCCATCTCCACCCCCGTCGGCCCGCCGCCGACGATGATGGTGGTCATCAGCGCCTTCTGCTGCTCCGGGTCGGCGGACACCTCGGCCTGTTCGAAGCAGCCCAGCAGGCGGGAGCGGATCTGCCGCGCGTCCTCGATGGTCTTCAGGCCCGGCGCCACCTTCGCCCACTCGTCGTGCCCGAAGTAGCTGTAGGAGGAGCCGGTGGCCAGCACCAGCCGGTCGTAAGGCACGAAGCTGCCGTCGGCCAGAACCACCCGGCGCCCGGTGAGGTCGACACCCGTCACCTCGCCCAGGACGACGTCGACGTTGGCGTGGCGGCTGAGCACCTTGCGGATGGGTTGCGCGATGTCGGCCGGCGACAGCGCGGCGGTCGCCACTTGATACAGCAGCGGCACGAACAGGTGGTAGTTGCGCCGGTCGATGACCGTCACGCGGACGTTCGTCCCGCCCAGTTCGCCGGCGCAGGCCAAACCGCCGAAACCGGCGCCGACGATGACGACGTGCGGTTGGCCGCCGACGGGCGCGGGCGTCCGGTTGATCTGCGGCACGATCGATTCCCTCCTGTGGTCACTCCTTGAAAACCGCTGTCCCGCCAAAGCATCCCGCGGCGCAACCGAAGCGCGGATGTGGTCGCTCCTATGTCGGATGAGGTATCCGCCCCACCAGGATGGACCATTCCGGCGTGAGCAAGGCCGCGCGCCTCTGTTGAGCCCTCGCCGCACGCCCACGGAGGGACCATGGACACCCGATCGCAACCCGACACCCCCGCGCTCATCGCCGAGCTGATCGACCTCCTGCAACTGGAATACGACGCCCTGCCCGTCTACACGCTGGCGATCAGCGCCGTGGGGCGGCGCGAGCTGCGCGACGCGTTGGCTTCCTTCCGCGACGACCACCAGCGCCACATCCGCGACCTGTCCGCCCTGCTGCGCGACGTGGGCGGCGTGCGCGTGCCGCTGCCGCATCTGCCCACGGGCCTTCTCAAGCTGGGCGTCCAGGTGGCGGCCCTGCCCGGCGGCGACCGCGCCATCCTGCTGGCCTTCAAGTCCAACGAGTGGCAGTCGAAGGCGAAGTACGCCCGCCACGCCGCCCGCGCCCACCCGCCGGATGTGGCCGAGGTGCTGCGCCGCAACGCCGGGGACGAGGCGCGCCACTACGCCTGGGCCTGCCGCACGCTGGAGGAACTGGGCTGCGGTTCGGGTTCGCTGGTGGGCGCCACCACGGACGTCTTCGCCCGCGTGCACGGCACCAACGCCGACGTGATCGAGGCTGCCGGCCGCAGCGTGCTGGAAGTCACCACCCGCCTCGTCCGCCCCTCCGCGTGAGTCGTTCGCGCAGTGCGTGTTGATCCCCAAGAGAGCCCGCCACCAGGAGAGGCCACGTGCCCAACGCCGCCCAACGGATCCAAGCCCCGCTCGACCGGGATGCCCTGTCCCATCTTGAAGAGCACGTCCTGCCCACCTTCATCGTGGCGCGGCGCTGGTACGCCGCCAAGGACGCCGGCACGCCGCGCGTGCGCATCGCCGACGCGCTGACCCTGCCGGTGGAGGGCGGCGCGACGCTGGTGTGCCTGCTGCGGGTGCAGCCGCCGGGGGGGGCGGCGCAGACCTACCTGCTGCCGCTGGCGTTACGGCGTGGCGGTGCGGCGGAGGCCGGCGATCCCTACACCATCGCCGGGCCGGATGGCGGTCCTTGGTCCGGCACGCTGCGCGACGCCTGCGGCGACGAGGCCTTCGTCCGCGCCGTGCTGGACGGCATCCGCTCGGGCGGCCGGATCGACGGCCTGTCCTTCCACCGCACCGGGGCGTTCGCGGCCGTTGAACAGGCGCTGGCGGGAGACGTGCCGCTGCGCTGGCCGGGTGCGGAGCAGTCCAACACGTCCGTCCGCATCGGCGACGTGGCGATCCTCAAGAGCATCCGCAAACTGGAAGCCGGCACCCACCCGGAAGTCGAGATGACGCGCTTCCTGACGGAGGTCGCCGGCTTTGCCGGCACCCCGCCGCTGCTGGGCTGGGTGGAGCGTACGGGCGACAAGGGGCCCACCACGCTGGGCGCACTCCAGGCCCTGGTGCCCGACGCCGCGGACGGATGGGCACACGTCACCGGCCGCCTGGCCGACCGACTGAACCGCTTCGACGACGCCGAAGCCGACGACGACGGCCTGCTGGCGCTCCTGCGCACGCTCGGTCGGCGCACCGCGGAGTTGCATCGCGCACTCGCCGCCCCCACCGACGACGATGCCTTCCGGCCGGAGCCGGTGGACACCGCCGTGCTGGCGGAGTGGGCGGAGGGCGTGCGCCGCATGGCGCGCACCACGCTGGAAAAGCTGCGCACGGCGCTGGACCGGCTGGACGGCGCCACCGCCGTGCAGGCTGCCGCCCTCACCGCCGCCGAGAGCGCGGTGATGGCGCAGATCGACGCGCTGACGCCCACCACCGCCACCCTCGCCCGCACGCGGCTGCACGGTGACTTCCACCTGGGCCAGATCCTTGTATCCGGCGATGAGGTCTTCATCATCGATTTCGAAGGCGAGCCGATGCGCCCTCTCCACGAGCGGCGCGCCAAGCATTCGCCGCTGCGCGATGTGGCGGGGATGCTGCGCTCCTTCGCCTACGCCGCCGCCACCGCGCGTCGCGCCCTGCCCGACGGCCTGGACGAACCCACGCGCGCCGCGCGCGCCGCGTGGATCGGCTGGTGGGAGGGGGCGGCCGGCGGCGCCTTCCTGGACGGCTATCGCGCGGCCATCGGCGACTGCCCGTCCTTCCCCACCGATCCCGGCACGGCGGCGGCGCTGCTCAAGCTCTTCCTCCTGGAAAAGGCGTTCTACGAGGTCGGGTACGAGTTGGCGAACCGGCCGGACTGGCTGGCGATCCCGTTGTCCGGCGTCACCTCGATCCTGCAGGCCGATGCCGGCCCGGATGTGGCCGACGCCGCCCCCGGCACCATCGGCCAGGCGGCCCCCGGCTCGGTGGCGCTGGGCGAGGCGCGGGCGCACGCCATGCCCTTCGGCGCCCAGGTCCTGCCGGACGGCACCGTGCGCTTCCGCCTGTGGGCGCCGGCCGCCGGGCGCGTCTCGCTGCTGCTCGACGACGTCGGCGTGCCTCTGCCGATGCTGAGCGCGCCGGATGGCTGGTACGAGTGGAGCACCGCCCAGGCGCACGCCGGCACGCGCTACCGCTTCATCCTGGAGAATGGGCAGGAAGTGCCCGACCCGGCCGCGCGCTACCAGCCGGACGACGTGCACGGCTTCAGCGAGGTGATCGACCCGACCGTCTACCGCTGGTCCGACACGGCGTGGCGGGGCCGGCCGTGGCACGAGACCATCCTTTACGAGCTGCACGTCGGCACCTTCACGCCGGAGGGCACCTTCCGCGCCGCCATCGGCCGGCTGGACGATCTGGTTGAACTGGGCGTGACGGCGATCGAGCTGATGCCGGTCAGCGCCTTCCCCGGCACGCGCAACTGGGGCTACGACGGTGTGCTGCCCTTCGCGCCCGACGGCGTCTACGGCCGGCCGGAGGACATGAAGGCGTTGGTCGACGCGGCGCACCAGCGCGGGCTGATGGTCTTCCTGGATGTCGTCTACAACCACTTCGGGCCGGAGGGAAACTACCTCAACGCCTACGCCTGCCCGTTCTTCACCGACCGCCACAAGACGCCGTGGGGTGCGGCGATCAACGTCGACGGGGTGGACAGCCGCAACGTGCGCGACTTCTTCATCCACAACGCGCTCTACTGGATCGAGGAGTTCCACCTGGACGGCCTGCGCTTCGACGCCGTGCACGCCATCATCGACGACAGCGACCACCCCTTCCTGGAGGAGCTGGCGGAGCGTGTTCAGGCCCTGATCGGCGGCCGGCGGCACGTGCATCTGGTGCTGGAGAACGACGCCAACCAAGCCCGATTCCTGGCCCGCAGCCCCGACAAGACGCCGCGCTGGCACACCGCGCAGTGGGCGGACGACCTGCACCACGGGCTGCACACGGCGGCGACCGGCGAGGCTGGCGGCTATTACGTCGACTACGCCGGTGCCGCCGACAAGCTGGGCCGCGCGCTGGCCGAGGGTTTCGCCTTCCAGGGCGAGACCACGGCGTTCCGCGGCGAGCCGCGTGGCGAACCGTCGGCGCACCTGCCGCCCACGGCGTTCGTCAGCTTCCTCCAGAACCACGACCAGATCGGCAACCGCGCCTTCGGCGAGCGCATCACGCGGATCGCCCCACCGGATGCCATACGCGCGGCAGCCGCCGTCTACCTGCTCGCCCCCCAGGTGCCCATGCTGTTCATGGGGGAGGAGTGGGCATCCACCCGCCCCTTCCCCTTCTTCTGCGATTTCGCTCCGGAGCTGGCGCAGGCCGTGCGCCGGGGGCGACGGGAGGAGTTCGCCGACTTCCCCGAGTTCCAGGACCCGCAGGCCCGCGCCCGTATCCCCGATCCCACGGCGCCCGACACCTTCGAAAGCGCCAAGCTGGACTGGGATCGCCGAAGCGAGCCTCCCCACGCCGAATGGCTGGCCTGGTACCGCCGGGCGATCAAGACGCGCCGGCGCGAGATCGTTCCGCACCTGGATGGCACACCCGGCGGCACCGGCCGCTACGAGGTGACCGGCCGCAGCGGCTTGGCCGCGCGCTGGCGGTTGGGCGACGGCAGCCGACTGCACCTGCGCGCCAACCTGTCGGACACCCCCGCGCCCGGCCTGACCGGCGCTCCCGGCCGCATCCTGTGGACCGAAGGCGACGGTATCCGCGACGGCGCGCTGGCCCCCTGGTCCGTCATCTGGTCGATCGAGGAGGCGAGCGCGCTCGACCGCCTCGCCGAACGCATGGGCATCGAGGCGGAGTACACGGACGCCGCCGGCAAGTCCGTGCGCACGACGCCCGACACCGCCCGCGCGCTCCTCGCCGCCATGGGCGTCGACGCGCCGGACGAGGACGCCGCCGCCGCCCGGCTGGCCGGGCTGGACCGGGCCGAACTGGCGCGCCCGCTGCCGCCGGTGGCGGTCTGGCGCTTCGACCGCCCGCCGTTCGCGCTGCCCGTCACCCTGCCGGCCGGCAGCGGCGATCTGCGCTGGGTGCTGACCGAGGAAGAGGGAGAGGAGCGCACCGGCACCGCGCCGTTCGACGACCTGCCGCTGCTGCGTTCGGCGGATCTGGACGGGCGGGCGCTGGAGGTCCGCCGGCTCGACCTCGGCGCCGCCCTGCCGCTCGGCTACCATCGGCTGCGCGTGGAGGCGGACGGGGTCAGTGCCGAGACCACCGTCATCTCGGTCCCCGACCGCTGCCATCTGCCGGTCCCGCTGGAGATGGGGGAGCGGGTGTGGGGCCTGTCGGCACAACTCTACACCCTGCGCTCCGGCAACGACTGGGGCATGGGCGACTTCGGCGACCTCACGAACCTCGCGGAGATCGCTGCCGGGCACGGTGCCTCGGTCATCGGCCTCAATCCGCTGCACGCGCTGTTCCTCGACAACCCGGCCCAGGCCAGCCCCTATTCCCCCGCCAGCCGGCTGTTCCTCAACCCGCTCTACATCGACGTCAGCGCCGTGCCGGAGTTGATGACCTGCGAGGAGGCCCGCACGCGCATGGCCGACGCCGACTTCCGGCAGGCCATTGAAGCCGCGCAGGCGGCGGCGTTCGTGGACTATCCGGCGGTGGCGCGGCTCAAGCTGCCGGTGTTGGGGATGCTGTTCCGCACGTTCCAGTCAGGCGCGGCGCCGGAACGCCGCGCTGCGTTCACCGCGTTCCGTGCGGAATGGGGCGAGACCCTGGAGCGCTTCTGCGTCTTCCAGGCTCTGCGCGAGCGCTTCGCCGCCGGCGACCCGGCGCACGCCGACTGGCGCCGCTGGCCGGAGCCGTTCCGCGACCCGGATTCGCCGGAGGTCGCCCGCTTCGCCAAGGATTGCCGCGACCGCATCGACTTCCTGGCGTGGCTGCAATGGATGGCCGACGAGCAACTGGCCGCCGCCGCGAACCATGCAAACACACGCGGCATGGCGATCGGGCTCTACCGAGACCTCGCCGTCGGTGCCGACAGCGCCGGCGTGGAGACCTGGGCGGCGCCGCACGTGGTGGTGTCGGCCGCGCACGTCGGCGCCCCGCCCGACCTGTTCAACCCCGCCGGCCAGGACTGGGGCCTGCCGCCCTTCCACCCGCACGCGTTGCGGGAGGAGGCGTACGCCGGCTTCGTCCGCCTCCTGCGCGCCAACATGCGCCACGCCGGCGGCTTGCGCATCGACCACGCCATGGCGCTCCAGCACGTCTACTGGATCCCGGAAGGGCACCCGCCCGGCGAGGGCGCCTACGTCGCCTACCCCATGGACGACATGCTGGGCATCCTGGCGCTGGAAAGCGTGCGCCAGCGCTGCCTCGTGGTGGGCGAGGACCTGGGCACCGTTCCGGCCGGCTTCCGCCGGCGCATGGCGGAGGCCGCGGTGCTCAGCTACCGCGTGGTGTTCTTCGAGTGGACGGAGGACGGCCGCTTCGTCGGCCCGGACGTCTATCCTTATCTGGCGCTCGCCACCGTGGGCAGCCACGATCTCGCCACCCTGCGCGGCTGGTGGGAGGGGCACGACATCGACCTGAAGGAGGAGAAGGCCCTCTACCCTGCCGAGGGCGAAGCCGAGAGGCAGCGCAAGCGGCGCGACGAGGAACGGGCCTACCTGATCGAGGCGGTGCGCGCCGCCGGCCTGCCGCTGCCGGCCAGCTTCGGCAGCGCCTCGCCCTACGACGACGGGCTGGGGCACGCGGTGCACGCCTTCCTGGCGCGCACCAACGCGGCCATCGCCATGGTGCAGTTGGACGACCTGACGGGCGAAGCGGCCCAGGTCAACCTGCCGGGCACCGTGGACCAGTACCCGAACTGGCGGCGCAAGCTGTCGCTGAGCCTGGAGGAGCTGTCCGACGACCTGCGCGCCGGCGCCATCGCCAACATCCTGGCCGCCGCCCGCCCGGCCCCGTCGGCGGATCGCCGATAGGGGCCGCGACGACCGCCGCCCCCCACTGTTCTGGTCTGCATTGGCCGCAACAGCGGGGGCGACGGTGCAGTCGGGCGCGGATTTTCACAAACGCACGTACATGAAGCCGGACGGGCGCAAGCTCTACCTCTACGGCCGGCAGCCGCACGAGCTGCCGGTGACGGAGGAGCTGGAGCCGGGTCCCGTCTCCACGCCGCACCTGCGCTGGCATCCCCTGCGCGGCGAATGGGTGGCCTACGCCAGCCACCGGCAGGAGCGCACCTTCAAGCCACCGGCCGAGTTCTGCCCGCTGTGCCCGGTGCAGCCGGGCGGCTTCCCCGGCGAAATCCCCTTCGCCGACTTCGAGATCGCGGTGTTCGAGAACCGCTTCCCCGCCTTCCACCCCGGTGCGCCGGAAGCGCCCGAGCTGCCTATCCCGACCCGCCCGGCCAAGGGCCAGTGCGAGGTCGTGGTGTACAGTTCCGCCCATCGCGGCTCGGTCGGCGAGCTGCCGCGCGAGCGGCGGGAGCTGCTGGTGCGGGTGTGGGCGGACCGCTACCGCGACCTCCTGGCGCACGACATGGTCGCCTTCGTCATGCCGTTCGAGAACCGCGGCGAGGAGATCGGCGTCACCCTGCACCACCCGCACGGGCAGATCTACGCCTTCCCGTTCGTACCGCCGGCCGTGGCGCCCATGGTGGCGGCCTTTCGCGAGGGGCCGGTGCTGTCCACCCTGCGCGAACGGATCGGCGACGCCTACGATGTGGCCGGGAACGCGCACGCGGTGGCCTTCGTCCCGCCCTGCGCCCGCTTTCCCAGCGAGGTGTGGCTGATGCCGCGCGCCTTCCATCCCGGCCCCTGGACCTTCTCCGACGCCGAGACGCTGGGCTTCGCCGACGCGCTGGGGGAAGTGGTGGCGCGCTACGACGCGCTGTACGGCCGGCCCATGCCCTACCTGTGCATCCTCTACGCCGCCCCCAAGGGCGAGGAGGACCGCTTCCACTTCCACATCCAGTTCTTCCCCTTCCTGCGCACGGCCGAGCGCCTGAAGTACCTGGCGGGCTGCGAGCAGGGGGCGGGCACCTTCCTGGTCGACGGGCTGCCGGAGCAGATGGCCGCCCGACTGCGCGAGGTGACGCTATGAGCGCGCTGTTCACCAAGACCTTCGGCACCGACGCCGCCGCGACGGAGAAGGCGCCGGCCCGTGCCAACCTGCTGGGCGAGCACACCGACTACAACAACGGCTTCGTGCTGCCCACCCCCCTGCCCTACGTCACCACCGTCGCCGTCGGCCCCGGCAAACCCGGCGAGATCGAGGCGCACGCCGCCCAGTTCAACGAGACGCTGACCCGGCGCCTGGATGCCCCGGCGCACGGCGACTGGCTGGACTACGTGCTGGGCTGCGTCAAGGTGATCGGCCAGCAGGGCGTCCCGGTGGAGGGACTGCGCGTCGCCATCGAGAGCGACGTGCCCATGGGGGCGGGCATCTCCAGCTCCGCCGCACTGGAGGTGGCGACGCTCCGCGCACTGCGCCGCTGGCTGGAGCTGTCCATCGACGACGAGATGCTGGCCCGGCTGGGCCAGCGCGCGGAATCGGGATACGTCGGCATGCCCTGCGGGATCATGGACCAGATGGTCAGCTCCGTCGGCCGCCCCGGCACGGCACTGTTCCTCGACACGCTGTCCCTGGACTACCAGCACGTGCCGCTGCCCCGCAGCCACCAGTTCGCCGTCGTGCATTCCGGCGTCGCGCACCGGCTGACCGACGGCGGCTACCGCCAGCGCCGGTCGGAGTGCGAAGCCGCCGCCGCGGCGCTGAACGTCGGCAGCCTGCGCGCCCTGGACGTGGACGACCTGCCCGCCGTCGAGGCGCTGCCCGAACCGCTGAACCGCCGCGCCCGCCACGTGATCACCGAGAACCGCCGCGTCCTCGACGGCGTGGTGGCGCTGCGAGCCGACGATGCGCAGACGTTCGGCAAGCTGATGGTGGAGAGCCACCGCTCGCAGCGCGACGACTATGCCGTGTCGCTGCCGGAGATCGATGCGCTGGTGGAGACCGCCCTGAAGCATGGCGCCATCGGCGCCCGCCTGACCGGCGGCGGGTTCGGCGGCTGCATCATCGCGCTGGTACCGGACGCAAAGGCATGGTGGCCCGCCGTATCGGCGGACCACCCGGATGCGTGGCTGGTGTTCCCGCGGTGATTACTCCGCCCCCAGCGCCGGCACCATGCCCGCCGGAACCGGCGTGACGACGGCCGGAGCGCTGCCCTCCGTCTCGTCCAGCGGGCCGGCGGCGTCGACCTCGACGAAGAAGGCCTTGATGGCGGGCATCGTCTCCATCCACTGCTTCTGCACCTCGATGCCCGACCCCACCACGTTCAGCACGTAGGTCGACCAGCTCAGCGACGCCAGGAAGTAGCCCAGCGAGAAGGTGCCGGCGTCGACGTACCAGGCGCCGACGCCCCAGGTGCACAGGTTGGTGACGTTGATGATCAGGCCGCGCCCGAAGTTGAAGCGCAGGAAGCGCCGGCCGGTGTGCGTGCCGAAGTCGGCGTAGGTGCCGAAGCGCTGGTCGTACTCGTCGCCCGTCGCGCGCCGCTTGCCCTCGATCACGATGGACAGAAAGTGGCGGAAGGCGTGCGTGTGCCAGCGCTGGCGCTCGTAGTCCAACTCCTGGAGACGGGTGTAGAGCGGCTTCAGGACCTTGTTCAGATAGATGGTCGCCAGTACGTCCAGGACGCCGCCGACCACCACGATCACGCCGATCAGCGGGTACCACCACAGCAGCAGGCCCAGCGTCACGATGCCCGGCACCACCAGCGGGATGACGACGCGGAACAGGCTGTTCACGAACTGCACCAGCACCACCTCGCCGCGCTCGATGACCGCCTGCTGCATCGCGGTGTCGTGCGCCGACGGGTCGCGGCGGGAGCGCAGCAGGTGGCGCAGGATGCCCACGCCGAGGTGGCGCGGCCCCGCGTACTGGAAGCAAGCCAGATCCACGCGGCCCAGCACGTAGGGCAGGATGTTGCCGTGACAGATCCAGAACACGAAGGCGGTGCCGACCATCATGTAGATGGCGTCCAGCGGACGATGCTGTGCCATGGCATCGATCACCCGGCCGCCGAACAGCGGCACGAGCAGATCGCCCACCCTCTGAAGCATGATCAGCGCCGAGATCAGCGCCAGCGCCTTCCAGAACGGCTTGAACAAGGTCAGAATCCGCTCGATGATCGCCAGCATGTCAACCTCAACTAAAACCGACCGGGCGTCGCGGTCACGGGACCACCATGAGTGGCCAACGCCATGACCGCAGCCTGGTCAATTATGCTTAATTGAATGTAAAGTTCAGACAATGCCTCAGAATTGCTTTATCTATTGTTGGAGAAGGGAATTCGTATAGTGCACATGTGTTGGGCCGAACGACGCGCGGCCCAACACCCACTACGCCCTGACCTCCTCCGCGTCCGGCAGCCGCAGCACCAGATCCTGCGGCCGTTCGGCGTGGTAGCGCCGCAGCGCGTCCTCCAGCGACGGCAGCCCCGCGCCACGGACGGAGCGCAGCGCGCTGTACGCCGGCCGGGGTGCCGTCCAATTCAGGTCCGCAGCGGGCACCCCCAGCACCCGCTGCGGATCCAGCCCGGCGTCGCGAACCGCGCCGCGGGCGAACTCGGCCCAGGTGACCGCCCCGGTGTTGGCGAGGTGCCAGACGCCGCGCTCGCCGTCCATCAGGAGGTCGAGCGCCACGTTCACCACATCGGGCAGGTAGCTGGGCGAAACGGTGACGTCGCAGGCCGCCGAGAAGAACCGTCCGCCGGCCACCGCACGGATGGCGCGCGTGGCGAGATTGCGGTCGTCCCACGGACCGAAGGTCGGGCCGGTGCGCACCACCAGTGCGTCGGGGTCGGCGTCGAGCAGCCGCCGTTCGGCTTCCAGCTTCGTCATTCCGTACACGCCGAGCGGCGCCGGCGCATCGTCCTCGGTGTAGGGCGCACCCTCCTTGCCGCCGTCGAACACGAGATGACTGGAGAAGGCGAGCAGCGGCACTCCGTCCGCCCGGCAGGCCGCCCCCAACACGTCCATGCCCTCCACGTTCTCGCGCCGGCAGCGCCCGGGCTCACGCTCCGCCTCGTCCACGCGGGCGAAACCGGCGGCGTTGACCACCGCCCACGGTTTGAGCCGCGCCAGAGCGGCAGCGGCCGAGGCCGGGTCGGCGATGTCCATCTCGCGGCGCGACAGCAGCGCGTAGGGCAGCCCACGCACGACGCACAGGCGCGCCACCGCGCGGGCCAGCACCCCGTCGCCGCCGGTGATCAGCAGCGGGCGCGGCGCGCGAGCCGGCGGCGTCCAGCGCGGGCGAGCGGGGGCGAACGGATCGCAGCGCACCGGCGTCCAATGGAAGCGGTCCTCCCGGTGCCACCAGCCGGGGGCGTCGAAGACCGGGTGGTCGGCCGTGCCCCTGGTCGCCAGATCGCGCACGAGGTGCGCCAGCGCCGTCGGGCGCGGCTTCGGTCCGCGCACGTCGAACACCCCGGATTCGTAAAAGCCCGCGCGCCGGGTCAGCAGGCTGTTCCAGTCGTAGCTGCCGAGCAGCGCCCATGCCGTCACTGCCCGGATGTCGACACCCCGGCCGCGCAGGCGGTGCGCCGCGTCCCACGCCTCCTTCAGCCAGCGCAGTTGCTCCTCGCGGCTTGAGCCGTTGTGCACCTCGGTGGCGGCGATGGGCAGGCGGTAACGCTCCCACGCCTCCTCCAGCAGCGCTTCCAGGCCGGCCGTGCCTTCGGCCACGACGCGGATGGCCTCTACGTCGACGTAGCGGTCGCGGTCGTTGCCGCCGGCCCGCACACCGGGGTAGCGCTTCACCCGCTCGTCCAGGAAACGCTCGCTCGTCAGGTAATGGTCGATGCCCAGGATATCCGGCGGGCACGGGTTCGCCGCCAGTTCGTCCAGTTCGTCCTCAAGCCCGCCCTCCGCCATGTAGGTCCACAGCGGGTGCCCGCGCGTCACGCGGCCGGCCAGCAGGTCGAACGTCAGCCAGCGGCGCTGGTTCTCGTGCTCCGCCTCATAGGCCAGGCGCGGCGTGCTGTGGCACTTGCCGAGATCCTCGGTCTGCACCAGTTTCGCCGCCGGGTTGACCGCGCGGATGGCGCGCATCGCCAGGACCGTGCCCTTGATCTGGTTGATCAGGATGCGGCGGAAAGCGGCGTGGTCGCGGGCGTGCGGGTACCACAGGCCGTAGAGCCCGCAGAAGCGCGCGGTGGTCAACGGCTCGTTCACCGGCGTGTAAAGATCCATCCAGGGATAGCGCTCGGCCACGCGGGCGGCGTAGGCGGCGAACTTCTCCGGGAAGTCGGGCTGCGTCAGGTCGGTGCCGCGCGGCCCGTTGCCGTGGTGCAGCAGCGCCGCGATGGGCCGCACGCCCAGTTCCCGCAGGCGCCCCAGCCGCTCGTCCGTCCAGCGCCAATCCGCCTTGTCCAACCCTTCCGGCGCCACCCGCTCCCACAGCACGGGATAGCGGATCGCCGTGATGCCGAGGGCGGCGAAGGCATCCAGATCCTCGATGCGCTCGTGATGGCCGCTGAGCCGCGTCTGGTCGACGAAGCGGTCGCGCAGCCGGGCAACGGTGCATTCCACCCCACCCCACATCTCGATCGGTTGCCGCACGGCCCGTTCTCCTCGCATCTGCGCCGGAATTGAGGGCCGATGTCGCGCCGAGCATGGTTAGCAGAAGATTAACAATAGACGTCGAAGCACCCCCGCCGGTTTTTGTCACATTCCCAAATGGACCCCGCTTTTTGTCACAAGCGCCCAAGTCCCGGAAACCCCCGGACCACCGGCACCTGTCCTTTTGCGTGCCGCCCGGACCGCCTGTTGGTTATTTTTCGTTAACCATGATCTTCGAACACTTCGCCCACTTGCCGGGCGCGGCTTGAACAGGCGCCGGCTACAGCGAATGCGGAGCGAAGCGTGCAGCGCAACACCCTCTCTCTCGACGGCGAATGGGATTTCCAGTACTTCGGCGACGCGGTCGTCGCCCTGGAGGACGTCCGCGACTGGCGTACGTGCGTGGTTCCCGGTCCCTGGCAGGCGCAGTTCGACGACCTGCGCGACCATATGGGTCGTGCCTGGTACCGCCGCGACGTGGAGGTGCCCGCCGACTGGGCCGGCGCCCCGCTGTTCCTGCGCTTCGGCGCGGTGAACTACTTCGCCCGCGTGCTGGTGAACGGCATCGAGGTGGCGACGCATGAAGGCGGCTACCTGCCCTTCGAGGTGGAAGTGACCCGCGTCTTGCGCCCCGGCCGCAACGAGCTGGCGGTGTCGGTGACGGCGCCGACCGACGATCCCGACGCCTACCCCGAGTTCCCTTTCGCCGAGACCCCCTTCGGCAAGCAGAGCTGGTACGGCCCGCTGAGCGGCATCTGGCAGTCGGTGAACCTGGAGCGCCGCGCCGCCGACCACATCACGTCCATCCGCCTGGTCCCCGACCTGGAGGCCGGCACCGTCCGTGTGACGGTCGACCTTGTCCGCCCGCTGCGCCGTGACCACGACATCGAACTGGACGTCATCGCGCCGGACGGCACCGCCGCCGCGGCACTGGTCGAGGCCGTCGCCGCCAGCCAGGATCGCATCACCGCCACCATCACCGTGCCGCAACCACACGCGTGGTCGCCCGATGCCCCCAGCCTCTACCGTCTGAAGGCGGCGCTGCGCCAGGACGGGGAGCTGGTGGACACGCTGTCCGAGAGTTTCGGCTTCCGCACCGTCACGGTGAAGGACGGCCGCATCCACCTGAACGGCGCGCCGGTCATGCTGCGCGCGGCGCTGGACCAGGATTACTACCCGGACGGCATCTGCACGGTGCCTTCCGAAGAGTTCCTGGAGGACCAGTTCCGCAAGGCCAAGGAACTCGGCCTCAACTGCCTGCGCTGCCACATCAAGGTGCCGGACCCGCGCTATTACGCCGTGGCCGACCGCGTCGGCCTGCTGATCTGGACGGAGTTGCCGAACGCCGGACGCCTGACCGGCCCCGCCGCCGAACGTCTTGAGGCGACGCTGAAGGGCATCGTCGAGCGCGACGGCAACCACCCCTCCATCATCTGCTGGACCATCATCAACGAGAACTGGGGCACCGACCTCGTCCACAACCAGGAGCACCGCGACTGGGTCAACGCGACCTACCGCTGGCTCAAGGCGTTCGACCCGACCCGTCTGGTCGTCGACAACTCGCCGCTCTACCCCAGCTTCCACGTCCAGTCCGATATCGAGGATTATCACTTCTACGCGGCCATCCCCGACCATCGCCATTCCTGGGACGGCTTCGTCGAGCGCATGGCGAACCGCGCGGAGGCGACCTACAGCCACCACGGCGACGCGACGCGCACCGGGCAGGAGCCCATCATGTGCTCCGAATTCGGCAACTGGGGCCTGCCCGACCCGAAGCTGCTGCGCGGCGCCGACGGCAAGGAACCCTGGTGGTTCGAGACCGGCCACGACTGGGGCGAGGGCGTCATGTACGCCCACGGCGTCGAGGCGCGCTTCCACTCCTACGGCCTGGACCGCGTGTTCGGCAGCATGGAGCGCTTCGCCGAGGCGGCGCAGTGGCAGCAGTTCCGCGCGCTGAAGTACCAGATCGAGGCGATGCGCCGTCAGCCGAACCTCGCCGGCTACGTCATCACCGAGTTCACCGACTGTCATTGGGAGTCGAACGGCCTGCTGGACATGCGGCGCAACCCGCGCGCCTTCCACAATGTCTTCCACACCATCAACGCCGACACGGTGGTGGTGCCGCAATGGAACCGCGTGGCCTATTGGGAGGGTGAGGAGGTCGAGGTCGGCCTCGCGGCGGCGCACGGCCGCGGCGACACGGTGGACGGTGTGGAACTGCGCTGGTCGCTGGACGCCGCCGGCCTGGGCGACCGCGAGCCGATGGCCCTGACGCCGGGCGTGCGCCATGCCCGCCCCGTCGCCTTCCGCGCCCCGCACGTGGATACGCCGGAGGTCCATCGCCTGGAACTGGAGATCGTCACCGGCGACGGCGTTCTGGCCACCAACCACGTGGAACTGGCGATCCACCCCCGGCGCGTGGCGCCGCCGGCCGGCGCCGTGTCGGTGTGGACGCCGGACGCCGAGTTGGCGGAGCGCTTCGCAGACCTTGGCTATGCCACGGCGGCGAGCGCCAAGCTGGCGGACGTGATCGTCGCCCGCCGCCTGGACGACAATCTGGGGGCCGAAGTGCGCGCCGGCGCCCGCCTGATCGTGCTGGCCGACGAGCCGCAGGAGCTGCAGCCGATGTTCCCGCACTTCCAGAACGTCCGCGTGGTGCCGCGCCACGGCTCCATGTGGCTGGGGGCGTGGGCCTCGTCCTTCTCATGGGTGAAGCGGTCGGGGCCGTTCGCCCGGCTGCCGGGCGGCCCGCTGATCGACCACAGCTTCGACCGGGTCATCCCCGACCACGTCATCGCCAACTGCACCACCTGGGATTTCCAGGCCCGCGTGCACGCCGGCATGGTGGTGGGCTGGGTGCACAAGCCGGCCGCGCTGATCGTGGAGCGCAACTGCGGCCATGGCCGCATGGTGGCGACCACATTCCGCCTGCTGAACGACGCCCCCGGCGCCGACCCGACGGCGACCGCGCTGCTGGACGGTCTCGTCGAACTCGCCCTCAAGGGCCGCGACGCCGCCGAGACCGAGCGCGTGCGCGAGGCGGTGGGGTAAAGGCGGCAATCTTCCTCCCCCGCCTCTGGCGGGGGAGGAAGATTATTCGGCGGCCCTCCGCGCCAGCGCCTCGTCCATCGAGAAGCCCTCCGCCTGCAGGCGCCACAGAGCGTCGAAGGTACCGCCACCGCGGCGCAGCTCCGTCGGACTGCCGTCCTCGACGATGCGGCCGTCCACCAGCACCAGGATCCGCTCGAACCCCGACAGGGTGGAGAGGCGGTGCGCCACCGCCAGCACCGTCCGGCCGCGCATCAGGTCGTTCAGCGCCCGCTGGATCTCCAGCTCCGATTCGGTGTCCAGCGCCGACGTCGCCTCGTCCAGAATCAGGATGGGCGCGTTCTTCAGGAAAGCGCGGGCGATGCCGATGCGCTGGCGCTGCCCGCCCGACAGCTTGATCCCCCGCTCGCCCACCAGCGTGTCGTAGCCCTGCGGCAATTCCCGGATGAAGTCGTCGCAATAGGCGGCGCGGGCGGCCAGGATGACCTCCTCGTCCGACGCGTCCGGGCAGCCGTAGCGGATGTTCTCCAGCACCGAGCGGTGGAACAGCGAAATTTCCTGCGGTACCACGGCGATGGCATCGTGCAGGCTGTCGCGCGAGACGTGGGCGATGCTCTGCCCGTCGATCAGGACATGCCCGTGCTGCACGTCGTCCAGGCGCTGGACGAGGCCGACCAGCGTCGACTTGCCGGCGCCCGAGGGGCCGACGATGCCGATGCGCTGCCCGGCCGGGATGCGCAGGGTGAAGTCCTTGAACACCCGCCGCCCGTCGTCGTAGGCGAAGGTCACGTTCTCGAACTCGATGGAGCCGCCCAGGCCGATCAGCCGCTGCGCGCCGGCCACGTCGGCCACGGCGTGCGGCTGGCCGATGACGCGCAGCGTGTCGGCGATCTGGCCGAAGTGCTGGGTCGTGCCCACCAGCGCGAAGGCGAGATCGCGGGAGCCGTGCAGGATGCGGAAGGTCAGCGCGCTGACCAACACCACGTCGCCCGGCGTGATGCGGCCCGCCGTCCACAGCGACACCGCCCACACCAGCATGCCGCCGGCCATCACCCACAGGCACAGGTCGTGCACAACGCGGGTCTTCTCCAGGTACAGCCAGCTGCGCCGCTGCGCTGCCGCCTCGCCCTCCATGATCCGCGCCAGCCGCGCCCGCTCCCGCGCGCGGGCGGAAAAGGCCTGGACCACCCAGATGTTGGACACCACGTCCACCAACTCGCCGCCGGCATAGGACGCCTGCTCGGCGTAGGTACGGTGCAGCGGCCGGCCCCGCACGCCGATCAGGGAGATGCCGCCCGCCACCACCGTGACGAACACCACCAGCGCCACCGCCATGCGCCAGTCCACCGTGGTCAGGACGATGACGGCGCCGATGAAGTCGGTGATCGGCGGCAGGATGTTCCAACTGAACGTGCTGATCAGCGCGCCCGTCGCCCCCGCCGTGGCGGTGATGCGGTTGCCCAGCGACCCGGCGAAGTGGTCGGCGAAATAGCGTATCGGGTGGCCGGACAGGTGCTGGAACAGATCCAGGCGGATGTCCACCCCGACGCCCACGATGGTCCGGCAGCCGAGCCAGCCGCCCAGCCGCCATAGCCCGTTCTCCACGCCGATGAGGGCTACGAACACGATCAGCGGTGACCACACCGCCACGGCGTTGCGTTCGGGCGCCGCCATGGCGTCGACCAGCAGCTTCATGCCGTACTGCACCGCCACGGCGCAGGCGGCGGCTCCGATGACGAGCGCCAGCAGGCCGGCGAAATGCCACGGCCAGCGGCCGACGTAGCGCAGGAAGAACAGCACGGGACGCTGCGGGAACTGCGGTTTGGGGGACATGGGCGCAGATCCTTGGAAGGTTCAGGCGGCACTGTCCGCCGTTTCGGCCCGGCGCGCGCGCGCACCCTCGAACACCGCCTGCCAACGCCGCAGTTCGTCGGCCAACGGTTGATGAACGCTGCGGTGCTCCGCATCCAGGTAGCCGAGCAGGCCCACCTTGCAATGGCGGTCGTTGGTCCAGCCGGGATAATCGAGCACCGGGTAGAGGCAGATGCCCTCTACCGGAACGCCGGCCTCCAGCGCGGCCAGCACCTCGCCGGCCACGTAGTTCAGCCAGGGGGCGCGCGCGTCCTCCTCCGCCCCGGTCTCGGCCACCAGGATCGGCCGGCGGTAGCGCTCCCAGCAATCGGCCAGGATCTCGCGGAACGGACGATAGCGCGGGTCGCCCGGCGGGATGGTGCCACCGCCGAAGAACCACTGGTTGTCGGAGTAGTAGTTGAGGCCGATGATGTCCAGCAGCTCCGGCCGTCCGCCCAGCCCCGGCCACAGCTCCCCCGCCATCATGTCCCAGGACTGGTACTGGCAGCGGGTGTAGGCCGCGGCCTCCCCCTGGTCGTCCGGACGGTCGGGATGGGCGGCCACGCGGATGGCCGGGTCGACGTGCACGAAACGGGCGCGTGGGTCCACCGCCCGCACCGCCTCGATCCCGGCGATGGCAGCACGGACAAGCTGGTGCTTCAGCTCTACGCCCCGGCCCCGCTCGCAGGGGTTCATCATCGCCATGTCGCCGCCGGCCCACGCCCAGTAGGCGATCTCGTTGACCGGGCAGTAGAAGGGCACGGCGTCCGTCTCGTCGCGCACCAGTTCCGCCACCGCGCGGGCGAAGCGGGCGAAGCGGGCGACGAAGGTCGGGCGCCAGATGTCCACGTCGTCCGGCCAGCCGTAATGGCAGAGGTCCCAGATCACCTGCACCCCATGCTCGCGCGCGGCGCGCAGCATGGGCAGGAAGCTGGACCAGTCATAGCGGCCGGGCGAGGTTTCGATCAGGTGCCAGCGCACCCCGTCGCGCGCCGTGCGGATGCCGTGGCCCTGCAGGCAGCGGTAGTCCGCCGCCACCGCCCGGTCATGCCCGGTCGCCGCGATCAGGTCGAGCCGCCGGCCGTCCGGCCGCCGGTGCGTGGAGCATTCGAAACCGCCCAGGAAGACGCTGTCGAACAGGGTCGGCGTGTGCATCCGTCGCCCTCCGGATGGGGATCGCCTCATTCGGCCGCGCTGACCGGCTTCGCAACCGCCACACCCTGCGCCATGGTGGACAGCGCGCGCGCCGCCTCGACCGTGCTGCGGCCCTGCTCCTCCGCCTTGGCGATGCGGCCGTAGAGCGTCAGCGCCTGCGCCACCACCTGGTCCATGTTGTAGTAGCGGTAGGTGGCCAGCCGGCCGACGAAGTGCACGTTGGGCGTCGCATCCGCCAGCGCCTGGTACTTGCGGTACAACTCGGCGTTCTCCGCCCGCGGCACCGGGTAGTACGGATCGCCTTCGGAAGCCGGGAACTCGAACGTCAGGCTGGTCTTGGGGTGGTGCTGGCCGGTCAGGTGCTTGTATTCCGTGATGCGGGTGTAGGGCACCTCCTCGCCGGGGTAGTTCACCACGGCCACCGGCTGGAACCACTCCTGCTCCGCCGTCTCGTGCCGGAAACGCAGCGAGCGGTAGGGCAACTTGCCGTAGCGATAGTCGAAATACTCGTCGATCGGCCCGGTGAAGATCAGGGAATCGTACTTCACCTCGCGCGCCACCTCGCGGTAGTCGGCGTTCAGCATGATCTTGATGTTCGGGTGGTCCAGCATGTTCTCGAACATCCGCGTGAAGCCGTGCAGCGGCATGTTCTGGAAGCTGTCGCCGAAATAGCGGTCGTCGTCGTTGGTCCGCGTCGGCACGCGTGAGGTCACCGCCTTGTCCAGCTCGGACGGGTCCATGCCCCATTGCTTGCGCGTGTAGCCGCGGAAGAACTTTTCGTACAGCTCCCGCCCGACCTTGCTGACCACCACGTCTTCCGACGTGCGGACCTCGGGCACCGCCTCGGCGCGCGCGGCGAAGAAGGCGTCCACCTCGCTCTCGGCCAGGTTCAGGCCGTACAGCCGGTTGACGGTGGTGCGGTTGATCGGGATGGGAACGAGTTGGTTGTCGACATGCGCCAGCACGCGGTGCTCGTACGGGCGCCATCTGGTGAAGCGCGACAGGTATTCGGCCACGTGCGGCGCGTTGGTGTGGAAGATGTGCGGCCCGTAGCGGTGGATGAGGATGCCGTCGTCGTTGTAGTGATCGTAGGCGTTGCCGCCGATGTGCGGGCGCCGGTCGATGATCAGCACGCGCTTGCCGAGGCCGCGCGCCAGCCGTTCGGCCAGCACGCTGCCGGCGAAGCCGGCCCCGACGACCAGATGGTCGAAGCCGGCGCGCCCGACCAGCGGCACCCCGTTGCGCGGCGAGCGCGAGGAGGCGACGACCGGCTGGCCCGGTACGCCGTCGTTCAGATCACGCATTCGATCAACCCTTTCATGCGAGCCCAGGTCTGGTCCCAGGACATGTCGGCCAGAGTGCGGTCGACCTCGGCCAGCCAACGCTCCGCGCGGCCCTCTTCGCCCAGCGCCTTCTCGATGGCGGCGACGAACTCCTCGGGCGTGCGGGCGATGTGAACGAGACCGGTGTCGCCATAGGTGCGCACCACGTCACGGATCGGCGTGGAGACGACCGGGCGGCCCGATGCCAAGTATTCCGGCGTCTTGGTCGGGCTGATGAAGCGGGTGGACTCGTTCAGCGCGAACAGCAGCAGCGCCACGTCCCAGCCGGCCAGATAGCGCGGCAGGTCGGCGTAGCCGCGCCCGCCCAGGTAATGGATGTTCGGCGCCTGCGGCAGGACCGCCGGATCGATCTTGACCACCGGCCCGATCATGACGAGCTGCCAGTCCGGCCGCATGCGGGCGATGCCGGCCAGCAGGTCGATGTCGAACCGCTCGTCGATGACGCCGAAGAAGCCCATGCGCGGGCGCGGCAGGGCCGTCTGGTCCTCGGCCTCCGCCACCGTGCCGCGGGCGGCGGCGAAGTGCGGCACGTCCACGCTGCTGGGGAAGGCGTGCACGCTGGCGTGCCGGTCGCGCTTGGCCTCGTAGAGGCTGTAGCCGCCGGTGAAGACGAGGTCGGCGCGCTCCATCAGCGCGCGCTCGCGCTCCACCAGTTGCGGCGGCGCCCCCTTGAAGGCGGACAGCTCGTCCATGCAATCGTAGATCACCGCCGACGCATCCAGGTGGTCCGAAAACGCCAGACTCATCGGCGTGTAGTACCAGAGGATCGGCCGCGTCACGCCGGCTTCGGCAAAGTGGCGGTCGAGCAGCGTCCGCTGCGCCGCTTCGGCGTCCACGCCTTCGGGTATGCGGGGGACCAGGATGGTGACGCCGGCGTCGGTGCCGTGCACGTCCAGGTGCGGCTCCGCCGCGTCCGTGCCCACCGGCTCCTCGACGAAGAACAGCCGGAATTCACGGGCGAAGCGCGTCATCAGGTGCTGCGGACGCTGGTGAACGAAGTGCCAGCGCAGATGCGAAAAACAGACGAAATCCCGAGGTAACGATCTCTTCGTGGTGCGCTTAGCGACCGGATCCGCGCCTTCGGCGACCGCAGTCCGGTCGGGGCGCATGGTCACGTCATCGCCCTCGGTGTACTCCATCGGCACGATCTCCCTGGCTTTGGAATGTGATGGTGCGGACGCATGGAAGTCACGTCCGCCTACGGGGTCCGCCAACAGCGGGATTTGCGAAGGGTTCCCGCAGCGCATCCTAACGATAGGGAGTAACCCCCGATTTCCACCGCCGCCGGAACGTGCCCCCGTCTATCGGAGCAAGACGTGCATATTTTCAGGATTTGCTAGTGTTATAGAACATTCGCAAGACAAAGGCCGTTAATCACAGGGGATGCTTTGTGCGCCGCCGCGAAGACGAGTGATCTCTCATCGGACATACCTCCCCAGCAGTAATCACCTGACCTGCGGCTGGACCGATTGCACCACGACCGATCGGCTTTCAGGGGCGTGGGACAATTCGCGGACATGGCTGCGGATCCACTTTCGGGTGCTCGACGGGCGCGGCCCCCCTTCCCGATACTCACCCCCGCGACGCCTCCCTCCCGCATCCTTCATGAGTGGTATCTGCATGCTGACCAGCCCCGCGGCTCTGCGTCATCCCGACGTCGTCTCTATCGCTTCCGGTTCCCTCACGCTCGACGTGGCGCCGGAGGTCGGCGGGTCCATCGCCCGCTTCCAGGGCCGGCAGGGCACGCGGGTGGTCGACTGGCTGCGCCCAGCGACGGCGGAGGCGCTGACCGCGCGCGACCCGCTGGGCATGGCCAGCTTCCCGCTGATACCGTTCTGCAACCGCGTGCGCGACGGGCGTTTCACCTTCGGAGCGACCGAGGTGCGGATGCCGGCCAACTACGCCCATTCCCGCCACGCCATCCACGGCCACGCGTGGCAGCGCCCGTGGACGGTGATGGATCGCACGGACAGCACGGTGACGCTGGCCTTCGAACACCAGCCGGACGCCTGGCCCTACCGCTACGACGCGCGCCAGACCTTCGAACTGACGGACGACGGCCTGACCGTGCGGATGATGGTGAGCAACCGCGGCACCGTGCCGATGCCGCTCGGCCTTGGCCACCACCCCTACCTGCCACGCACGCCGAAGACGACCATCACGGCCCGCGTCGACGCCATCTGGTCGACCGATCTCGAGGTGATGCCGACCCGCATGGAGCGAACGTGGGTGACCGACCAGCTCAGCAACGGCCTGCGCGTCTCCGACGCCGTTCTCGACAACAACTTCACCGGCTGGGACCACACCGCGCTGGTCCGCTGGCCGGAACTGGGCGCCGGCCTGCGGATGACGGCGGAAGCGCCGCTCGACTTCCTGGTGGCCTACACGCCCGCGATGGAGGACTTCTTCTGCCTGGAGCCGGTCGGCAACTGCACGGACTGGCCCAACCTGACCCAGCTCGGCCCGGAGCGGGTGGGCGGCATGGTGCTGCCCGCCGGCGCGAGCACCACGGTGTCGTTCCGGCTGGAGCCGGTGTGGGTGGCCTGACCGCTCACCACACCTTGCGGGCGAGGTCGTCGCCGCGGGCGGTAAGGTCGGCGAAGGTGCGCCGGGCCTCGTCCTCGCCCATCCAGGCGTCGGGTGCGACCACGCCGGCCATGCCCTGCGGGGTGGGGGCGGCGCCCGGACGCTCCCCTTCCGCCGAGCCGAGGGGGTAGGCCGCCCCGTTGCGCACCTCGACGATGGCGTAGCGTCCGCCCCGTTCGATCAGGCGGAAGCTCCCGTGCTCCGAAACGACCTTCGTATCGGCCATGGCAATTTTCTCCCGTGGTGATGGTCAGCGCGCGTGATGGGTGCGGAAGTACTCGGCCAGCCCTTCGGCCGGCCCGATCTGCGACGGCACCGGGGAGCACGCGGCCACGTAACGCCCCAACGCGTCGTCCAGCGCCGGCATGATGCTGCCCCGCTCCGATCCCAGAACGCTGTAGACCGGCCGCCGTGCCGCCCAGCCGAGCCGGGCGGCGGGGACCGCCTCCACGCGCGCGGCGTCCAGGCCGCAGCGGTCGGCCGCCATCCGCGCGAAGTCGGCCCAGCTCACCGCCCCCGCCGACGCCAGATGCCAGATGCCCGCCTCCCCGTCGATCAGCAGATCGAGCGTGGCGTCCACAAGGTCCGGCACGTAGGTGGGCGACACGGCCACGTCCGCCGCCGCGGCCACGCGCTGCCCGGCGCGCAACCGGTTCAGCGTCTGCGTGACGAAATTGTGCTGATCCCACGGCCCGAAAAATGCGCTGGTACGCACCACCAGCGCCGCCGGCAGGACGCGCAGCACGCCGTCTTCGGCCGCCGCCTTGCTGGAGCCGTAGACGCCCAGCGGCGCCAACCGGTCGGACTCCACGTAGGGCGCCCGCTTGGCTCCGTCGAACACGAGGTCGGAAGAGAAGGTCACCAGCGCCACGCCGCGCGCCGCGCAGGCCCCGGCGAGATGGACGGCGCCGTCCGTGTTCTCGCGCCGGCAGCGCTCGGGCTCGGCCTCCGCCTCGTCCACGCGGACGTAGCCGGCGGCGTTGATCAGCGCCCACGGCCGGTGCCGGTCGAGCGCCGCGGCCACCGACGCCGGGTCGGTCACGTCCATTTCGTGCCGCGCCAGCACGCGGTACGGCAGCCCCCGCAACGCGCAGTGCCGCGCGAAGGCGCGGCCCAGCGTGCCCGTCGCCCCGGTGATCAGCAGCGTGCGCGGCTCGGCCCGCCGCGCCGACAGCGTCCAGGCCCCGTAGGGCAGCGTGTACGGCCGACAGCGCACCGGCGGCCAGAAGAAGCGGTCGGGCCGGTGCCACCAGCCCGGCGTGTCGAGCACCGGATGATCGGCGTCGCCATCGCGGGCCAGCCCGGCCAGCAGCCCGGCCAACCCGGTCGGGCGCGGCTTCGCCGCCCGGATGTCGAAGACGCCGGACTCGTACACGCCGTCGCGGCGCGTCAGCAGGCTGTTCCAGTCGAAGCTGCCCAGCAGCGACCACGCGGTCACGGCGCGCACGTCCACGCCCCGCTCGCGCAGCCGCCGGGCGCCGTCCCACACCTCCTTCAGCCAGCGCATCTGCTCCTCACGGGTGGAACCGTTGTGGACCTCGGTCGCGGCGAGCGGCAGCCCGTAGCGCTCCCACGTCTCCAGCAGCAACCCCTCGAAGCCGACCACCCCTTCCGCCACGACGCGCACCGCCTCCACGTCGGCGTAGCGGTCGATGCCGTTGCCGCCGTGCGTCTCCGGCGGGTAGCGTTCCAGCCGTTCGTCCAGGAAGCGCTCGCTGGTCAGGTAGTGGTTGCCGCCGATGACGTCCGGCGGACAGGGCTCCGCCACCAGTTCGTCCAGCAGCCGGCGGTGCGGCGGGTCGAGCGCCGCCTCGTCCAGGTAGGGGCGCAACGGGTGGCCGGCGTCGACGCGGCCCGTGAGCAGATCGAGGCTGAGCCACCGCCGTTCGTTCTCGTAGGCGGCCTGATAGGCGAGGTGCGGCGTGCTGAAGACCCGGCAGATATCCTCGGTCTGGATCAGCCGGGCCTGCGGGGTGACGGAGCGGATCGCCCGCATGGCGCGGCGGATGCCATCGATCTGGTTCATAAGCATGCACAGGAACGCGCGGTGGTCCCGCGCGTGCGGGTACCACAGGCCGTAGAGCCCGCTGAAGCGCGCGGTGGTCAGCGGTTCGTTGATCGGCGTCCAGTCCTCGATCCAGGGATAGCGCTCCGCCGCGCGCTCGGCGAAGGCGGCGAAGCGCCCGGCGAAGGCCGGATCGGCGAGGCTGGTGCCGCGCGGCCCGCTGCCGTGGTGCAGCAGGCCGACGATGGGCCGGATCCCCAGGTCGCGCAGGCGGTTCAGGCGCCGGTCGGTCCAGGTCCAGTCCGCCGTCTCCAGCCCGTCCGGCGCCACGCGTTCCCACAGGACGGGGTAGCGGACGCGCCGGATTCCCAGACGGGCGAAGGCATCCAGATCGTCGAGGCGGTCGTGGTGGCCGCTCAGCACCGTTTGGTCGACGCCGTCGTCGCCGATGCGGGCGACGGTGCTTTCGATGCCACCCCAAACCTCGATTTCCGGCATGCAGCTCTCCTCATGGCGCGGCGAAGATAACCAGGGGCGAGCAGTTGCGGTCCGCGCGTCATAGGGAATACCCCGACGGAGCAGCGCCGCCGCCGGACTGTTGAGGCGGTTGGTCACAGGACGGGAGGCCGCGCTTTCCCATGAGCCACGTCGTTCTTCTCGGCGATTCCATTTTCGACAACGGCGCCTATGTCGGCGGAGGACCCGACGTGGTCACGCAATTGCGCTCAAGACTGCCGGCGGGCTGGCGGGCGACGTTGCGGGCGGTGGATGGCGCCTTCACCAGCGGCGTGCGCCGGCAGGTCCAGCAGATCCCGGCCGATGCCAGCCACCTCGTGATCAGCACCGGCGGCAACGACGCGCTGGGGCAATCCGGTGTGCTGGACGAGCGGGCCTACTCCATCGCCGGCGCCGTCGACCGGCTGGCCGGCGTGCGCGAGCAGTTCCAGCGCGACTACCGCGCCATGCTGGACGAGGTGCTGGTCCGCCGGCTGCCGACCGCCGTCTGCACGATCTACGACGCGCGCTATCCCGACCCGCAGCGCCAGCGGCTGGTCGTCACCGCGCTCACGATCTTCAACGACGTCATCACGCGCGAAGCGTTCGGACGCGGCCTGCCGCTGATCGACCTGCGGCTGGTCTGCGACGAGGACAAGGACTACGCCAACCCGATCGAGCCGTCGGCGCACGGCGGTGCGAAGATCGCCAGGGTGATCGCGGCGCTGGTGACGGCTCCTGCCGCGCGGCGGCCGGAGGTGTACGTGCGGTAACTCACTCCGCCGCGGCCGGCACGCCGCACAGCGGTGTGGCTACCGTTTCCAGCGACTTGCGCTCGGCCGACACGCCCAGCACCAGTTCGACGCCCGCGGCGGCGATCATCAGCGCCGCGCCCACGAGATAGCCGATGAGGATCTGCCCCGGATCGCCGGTGGCGATCAGTCGGCCGAAGAACCACGGCGCGATCACCCCGCCCAGCGCCGTGCCCAGCGCGTAGAACAGCGCGATCGCCGTCGCCCGCGCTTCCAGCGGAAAGCACTCGCTGACCGTCAGGTAGGCCGAGCTGGCCGCCGCCGAGGCGAAGAAGAAGATGACGCTCCACGCCACCGTCTGCGTCACCGCCGTCAGCACCCCCTGCTGGAACAGCGCGCCGGTGATGACCAGCAGGACGCCGGACAGCGCGTAGGTCCCGGCGATCATCGATTTGCGCCCGACGGTGTCGAACAACGGCCCCAGCAGCAGCGGGCCGGTAAAGTTTCCCAGCGCGAAGGGCAGGATGTACCAGCCGACCGAACTGGCCGGCACGCCGTAGAATTTCGTCAGAATCAGCGCGTAGGTGAAGAAGATGGCGTTGTAGAAGAACGCCTGCGCCGTCATCAGCGTCAGCCCGAGGATGGAGCGCCGCCGGTAGTGGGTGAACAGCGCCCGCGCCACCGCCGGCATGCTGGTGTCGCGCGACAGGTCCAGGGTGATCGGCCGCCCCGGCGGCCCGAGCGGCGCACCGGTCTCGGCGCGCACCCGCGTTTCGATGGATCCGACGATCCGCTCCGCCTCGTCCACCCGGCCGCGGACCATCAGCCAGCGCGGGCTTTCCGGCAGAAAGCTGCGCAGGAAGATGATGACCACCGCCAGCGTCCCGCCGATGCCGAAGGCGAAGCGCCAGCCCATGTCCGGCGGCAGCACGCCGGGTGCCAGCAGCACGATCGCCCCCACCGCGCCCAGCGCGGCCCCGATCCAGAAGCTGCCGTTGATGCCCAGGTCGGTGCGGCCGCGATAGCGGGCCGGGATCAGCTCCTGGATGGCCGAATTGATCGCCGCGTACTCGCCGCCGATCCCCGCCCCGGTCAGGAAGCGGAAGGCCGCGAAGCTCCAGAAATCCCAGGCGAAGGCGTTGGCGAAGGTCGCCGTTCCGTAGACGGCGAGCGTGACGTAGAACAGCTTCTTGCGTCCCATCCGGTCGGTCAGGTAGCCGAAGAAGAGCGCCCCCAGCACCGCGCCCAGGATGTAGGCGCTGCCGATGCCGCCGACCTGCGCTTCCGTGAAGCGCAGCGTCGGGCTTTCGGTGACCATCGCCGGCGATCGCGCCGGCGATGGTCACCTCCAGCCCGTCGAGAATCCAGGTGATGCCCAGCGCCGCCACGACCAGGGTGTGGAAACGACTCCACGGCAGCCGGTCGAGGCGGGCCGGCACATCGGTCCGAACATGATGGCTGTCCGGCCGAGTGGCGGCCCCGATTCGCGTCATCGGTCCTGCTGATGGCCCTGGTGGGTGGTGTTCTGCTTGATGTCGCCCTGGCGGTCCTGCTGCTCCAGGTTCTCCGGCGGCGAGGGGTCCTGGCCGGCATCGGAGCGATTCCGCGCCTGGGATCCGGCGCCCGGCCCCTTCGGGCTGCGGCCGGCGGGGGGCACCGGCGGCATCTTCGTGCTCATGGAACATCTCCTTGCGACGGAATGACCCACCGGCAACATGGCCGCGGGGTTTCCGGTTCCCGCCATGCCCCGCCACGCCCCCACCACACTCCCAATGTCACGCGGATGTCACTTTTCCCATCCGCCCGGCCCATCCGCCCGGCGTGGCGACGCAAGCACTTGGTAATGCCTGGCCGTTAGTATTAAACCGTATGAAGTTTTAGCGCGATTTGGACGGACCAGGTGGAACAGACCCGACAGCAGGCACTGCCCGGCTTCCCCCGCCGCTTCCTCGACCTCGCGGGCGGCTACTGGTCGTGCGAGAAGAAGTGGCAGGTGCGCCTGTTGGCGCTCGCGCTGGCGCTGCTGACCATCGGTCAGGTGGTTGTGCCGATCATGATCAACATCTGGAGCGAGCGGCTGTTCGACGCGCTGGAGCAGCGCTCGATGGACCGCTTCATGATGATGATCGTCGCGGTCTTCGGCATCATCGCCTTCAACATCGCCGACACGCTGGGCCACCTGTGGGTCAAGCGGAAGCTCCAGCTCGGCTGGCGGGAATGGCTGACGCGCAAGATCCTGGACGACTGGCTGACGCGCGGCCGCCAGCATCAGGTCAACTACATGCCGGGCGATCACGACAACCCCGACGGCCGCATCGCCGAAGACATCCGCATCAGCACCGAATACGCCATCGACCTGGGCCTGTCGTTGTCCTACTGCGTGCTGCTGCTGGTCAGCTTCACCAACATCCTGTGGATGCTGTCCGGCGCGCCGGAGGTGACGGTCGCCGGCGCGACCTTCACGGTGCCCGGCTACCTGCTGTACATAGCGCTCGTCTACGCGGCCACCGGCACGACGATCGCCATGGTGGTCGGCCATCCGCTGGTCCGCGCCGTCAACCAGCGCCAGGGGTTCGAGGCGGATTTCCGCTTCGGCCTCGCCCACGTGCGCGAGAACGCCCAGCCCATCGCACTGCTGCATGGCGAGTCCGGGGAGCGCAACCGCCTGGGCGACCTGTTCTACGGGGTGAAGAACGGCTGGCACCTTCAGACGCACGCGCTGTCCAACATGATGATCTTCAGCGCCTCCTACTCGGTGCTGTCGACCGCCTTCCCCATCCTGGTGGCCGCCCCCAGCTACATCTCCGGCGCCATCACCCTGGGCGTGCTGATGCAGACGGCGCAGGCCTTCCAGCAGACGGTGGCGGCGCTGTCCTGGCCCATCGACAACCTGCCGCGTGTCGCCGAATGGAAGGCATCGGTGGAACGCGTGCTGGGCCTGCAGGACGCCCTCCAGCGACTCGACCGCGAGGTCTGCGGCGAGGGGACGGAGCGCATCGTCGTCGACCGCACGGACGCGGAGCACGCGCTCTCCTTCCAGAACGTCACCATCACCGAGCCGGACGGCCACCCCGTCATCGAGAGCTTCAGCGCCGAGGTGCGGCCGGGCGAGCGCGTGCTGATCGCCGGCGATCCGGGAGCGGCGATCCGGCTGTTCCGCGCGGTGGCGCGCGTCTGGCCGTGGGGCAGCGGACGCATCGCCCTGCCGGCCCACACCCGCGTGTTCTTCATGCCCGAGCGCCCCTACCTGCCGCACGGCACGTTGCGCGCCGCGCTGAGCTACCCCGGCGAGGCGGATAAGGTGCACGACGACGGCGCGCGCGCGGCCCTGAAGCGCGTCGGCCTCGGACACCTGTGCGGCCGCCTCGACGACAACGAGCACTGGGACGGCGTACTGGCCGTGCCCGAGCAGCAACGCCTGGGCTTCGCCCGCCTGCTGATCCGTCGCCCCGACTGGATCTTCGTGGAGGACGCGACCGACTCCCTCGACCCCGCCAGCGAGGAGGACATGATGCGCCTCCTGGACACCGAGTTCCGGAACGCGACGCTGTTGACCATCGGCAGCCACGCCGGGCTGGAGGCGCACCACAAGCGCAAGTTCGTTCTGGAACGCGTCAACGGCGCCGTGCGGGTGCGCGAGGAGAAATGCCGCCCCGCCCCAGCCTACGTGATCGCCGACCCGGAGGTGTAGGGGGATCAGGCGCCCGCCTGCCCCCTGATGAACTCCGCATACCACCGCGCCGACGCCTTCGGCGTGCGCGCCAGCGTCTCGTAATCGACGTGCACGATGCCGAAGCGCGGCGCATAGCCGCCGTTCCATTCGAAGTTGTCGAGCAGCGACCACACGAAATAGCCGCGCACGTCCGCGCCCGCCCGCACCGCCTCGCCCATGGCGGCGATGTAGTCGCGCAGGTAGGCGAGCCGCCGCGGGTCGTCCGCCCCCGTCTCCGTCTTGCTGCCGAAGCCGTTCTCGGTGACGTAGACGGGCAGCTTGTAGCGCTTCGTCAGTCCCAGCAGCGTGTCGCGGAACGCCTCGGGATGCATCGGCCAGCCGACGTCCGTGCGCGGCATGTCCTCCGGCGCCGCTCCCCAGCCGCAGCCCCAGACGTTGCCGTCGTCCGGCTTCGAATACATCGGCGCGTAATGGTTGAGGCCGAACCAGTCGATGGGCCGTCCGATCCGCGCCATGTCGCCGGCCCGCACGTAGGGCTCGATGGCGGCGGCGATGCGCGGCGGATAGTGGCCCAGCAGTTGGGCATCGGGAAAGGCGAGGTTCCACAGCTCGTCGAACAGCGCGGCGGATTCGCGATGGGCGGGGTTGCCCGGATCCTCCGGCCGGCAAGGCTGCACGCTATGCACCGCGCCGATGGAGGCGCCGGGGACCAGGGCGCGCAGCACGTCCACGCCGGCCCCGTGTGCGAGGTTGACGTGGTGCATGGCCTTCAGGTGCTCGTTGCGGTCGGCGATCCCCGGCGCGCCGGCCCCGAAGGCGTAGGCGAACAGCGTGAAGACGGAGAACTCGTTGATGGTGGCCCAGTGTTTGACCCGATCGCCATAGCGCCGGGCGCACAACGCCGCGTAGTCGGCGAACCATCCGGCCATGTCGCGGTTCGCCCAGCCGCCAAGGTCCTGCAAGGCCTGCGGCAGGTCCCAGTGGTACAGGCACAGCCAGGGCTCGATGCCCGCCTCCAGAAGCGTATCGATCAGCCGGTCGTAGAAGGCGAGCCCCGGCTCGTTCACCGCCCCGCGCCCGCGCGGCAGAACGCGCGGCCACGCCACCGAGAAGCGGTAGGCGTTCAGGCCCAGGCCGCGCATCAGCGCCACGTCCTCGGCGTACCGGTGGTAGTGGTCGCAGGCGACGTCGCCGGTGTCGCCGTTTTCCACCCCGCCCTTCATGCGGCACAGCGTGTCCCAGATGCTGGGGCCGCGCCCGTCCTCGTTCGCCGCCCCCTCGATCTGGTAGCTGGATGTCGAGGCGCCCCAGCGAAAGCCCGGCGGGAACCTGAAATCCGTGGTGCCGGTCATGTCGCGCCCTCCGCCTGCGGTCTTTCCACGATTATGCCCGTTCCACGGGCACCTTGCCAAAGGTAGTATCGCCCATCCAGCCCCGGAGGACCTCATGCCCGACGCCCCAGCCCCCCGCCTGCCGCAGGATTTCGTGTGGGGCGTGTCGACCTCGGCCTACCAAGTGGAAGGTGCGGTGCGTGACGACGGCCGGGGCGCCAGCATCTGGGACACGCGCTGCCTCACCAAGGGCGGCATCGGCGACGGCAGCAACGCCGACGTCGCCTGCGACCACTACCACCGGTACGCCGAGGACGTGGCATTGATGCGCGGCATCGGCGTCGACGCCTACCGCTTCTCGGTGGCGTGGCCGCGCATCCAGCCGCGTGGACGCGGCGCGGTGAACCAGAAGGGCTTCGACTTCTACGACCGGCTGATCGACGGCGTGCTGGAGGCGGGCATCGAGCCCTGGCTGTGCCTGTACCACTGGGACCTGCCGCAGGCCTTGCAGGACCTTGGCGGCTGGGCGAACCGGGATTGCGCGGGCTGGTATGCGGATTACGCCGCCCTGGTGGCCAAGCGCTACGGCGACCGGGTGAAGCGCTGGATGACCTTCAACGAGTTCTCGGTCTTCACACTGTTCGGTTACGCCATCCCCTGGGCCGCCCCCGGCATCACCGACCGCGAGCAGCACCTGAAGGCCATCCACCACGTCAACCTCGCGCACGGAGCCGGCGTGGACGTGCTGCGCGCCCTCGTCCCCGGCGCCTCCATCGGCGCCATCCACAACCGCCAGCAGGTCTTGCCCGAACACGGCAATCCTGAGAACGCCGAGGCCGCCGCCCTGCTGGACGAGCACTGGAACCTCGCCTTCCCCGACCCGCAACTGCTGGGTCATTACCCGCCGCGCCTCGGCGCCGCCATCGAGCCGTACGTGCAGGCCGGCGACATGGCCCGCATCGGACGGCCCATCGACTGGTTCGGCCTCAACCATTACGGCCCGATCTTCGCCAAGGCGGACCCGAGTTGGACCTGGGGCTACGCCTGGGGTGACGCGCCGGCCGGGGCACCCGACTACGGCGTGGGCTGGGCGATTTTCCCCGACGCCTTCCGCGACGAGCTGCTGGAGATCACCCGGCGCTACCGCATGCCGATCGTCATCACCGAGAACGGCTGCGGCGGCAGCGACGTGGTGGACGAGAGCGGTGCGGTGAACGACCCGCACCGCATCGCCTACTTCCGCCTGTACATCGACCGCATGCGCGACGCGATGCGCCAGGGGGCCGACGTGCGCGGCTATTTCGTGTGGTCGCTGCTCGACAACTTCGAGTGGGGCACCGGCTACGGCACCCGCTTCGGGCTGGTGCACGTGGACTTCCAGACGCTGAAGCGCACGCCCAAGGCGTCGTCGCGCTGGTACGCGGATTTGATCCGGGCGGAGCGCGCGGGCCGCTGACGACGTTGGGTTTTCGGCTTTCGCCTCAACCCAACCTACCCGTGTGGGCAAGCACCCGTAGGTTGGGTTGAGCGCAGCGAAAACCCAACGTCAGGTCCTACACCTCCAGCACCCCGCTCTTCGCCACGCCGCTGAGGAAGCGGTAGCTGTCCTTCGGGATGCGCTGCAGCGTGTCGTAGTCGACGCGCACGATGCCGAAGCGCTTGCTCAGCCCAAACGCCCACTCGAAGTTGTCAAGCAGGCTCCAGCACAGGTAGCCCTTGACGTTGCAGCCGTCCTGCACGGCCCGGCCCACCGCCGCCACGTGGTCGCGCAGGAAGGCCACGCGCTCCGCGTCGTGCACGCGCCCGTCCGGCGTCACCACATCGTCGTAGGCGGCGCCGTTCTCGGCGACATAGACGGCGATGTTGCCGTAGTCGTTCTTGAACTCCATCAGCAGGTCGTAGAGCCCGTCGGGCTGCACCGGCCACGCCATGGCGGTCCAGCGGTCGCAGTGCGCGTCGCCCCACCACACGTCGAAGGGATGCCCCTCCTCGTGCTTCATGGTCATGCGCGAGTAGTAGTTGATGCCCAGCAGGTCGATGGGATAGCGGATCGCCTCCTCATCGCCGGGCTGCACGATGCCCTTCATCTTCTCGGCCATCAGCGGCGGAATCTGGCCGCGCAGCACGCCGTCCAACGCCACGCGGTTCCACACCGCGTCCCAGCGCGCCGCGGCGGCGACGTTCTCCGGCCGGTCGTCCTCGGCCCGGCAGGGCTGCAGGTTGATGACGGTGCCCAGCGTCAGCCCGGAATGCTCCGCCGCGATGGCGCGCAACGCCGCCCCTTGCGCCAGGTTCTGGTGGTGCAGGGCGCGCAGCATGCCCATCTCGCCCAGCTTGTGTCCGGGCGCGTGCTCGCCGGTGCCGTAGCCGTGCGTGGCGACCACGTTCGGCTCGTTCAGCATCATCCAGTCCTTGACCCGGTCGGCCAAGCGCGCACTGACGATGCGGGCGTACTCGGCGAAGGGCCCGACCACCTCGCGCCCCTGCCAGCCGCCCTTGTCCTCCAACGGCTGCGGCAGGTCCCAGTGGTAGAGGCAGGCCATCGGCCGTATGCCGGCGGCCAGCAGGCCGTCGACCAGCTTGTCGTAGAAGTCCAGCCCGGCCTCGACCACGGCACCGGAGCCGGTGGGCAGGATGCGCGGCCACGCGATGGAGAAGCGGTAGGCGTTGAAGCCCGCGTCTTTCAGAAGGGCGATGTCTTCCGGCCAGCGGTGATAGTGGTCGCAGGCGACGGCGGCGCTGCTGCCGTCCTGGATCCTGCCGGCGGCGGTGAAGGTGTCCCACACGCAGGGGCCGCGGCCGTCGACGTCGATCGCGCCTTCGATCTGGTAGGCGGCGGTGGAGGCGCCCCACAGAAAGTCCTTGGGGAAGGTGTAGGTGGTCATGGCGACGGCCTCCTGACGTTACCGGTACCCCCAAGCATGCCCCAAGGCCGCGCGCCGCGCCAACACCATGGTGTCGCGCCTGGGGTGTCGCGCCTCAGGCTGGAGGGACGCCGTTCATGCGGATGGCATCCGCATACCAATAATAGCTGGCCTTCGGCGTGCGCGTCATGGTCTGGCGGTCCACCTGCACCAGCCCAAAGTGGCGGGCGTAGCCCTCCGCCCACTCGAAATTGTCGAGCAGGGTCCAGGGGAACCAGCCCTTCAGGTTCGCCCCCTGGCGAATCGCCTCCGCCCCGGCGCGCAGGTGGTCGCGGATGAAGGCGATGCGCTCGCCGTCCTCGGCCTTCCCCTCCGGCCCGACCCAGTCGTGGAAGTCGGCCCCGTTCTCCATGACGTAGACCAGCGGATTGCGGTAGCGGTCACGGAGCTCCAAAAGCTGTTCGGTCAGCCCGTCCGGCTCCACCGGCCAGCCCATGCCGGTAAGCTTCACGCCCTGCGGCGGCGCGCCGAACCCGGTGCCGATCAGCCCGCCGGGGTCCGGCTGCTGGTACAGGCGGCTGTAATAGTTGATGCCCAGGAAATTGACCGGCTGGCGGATCAGCGCCAGATCGCCGGGCTTCACCAGCGGATCGAAGTCCGCCGCCAGCAGTTCGGGATAGCGGCCGAGGAACAGCGGATCGAGGCAGGCGCGATTCCACAGCGCGTCCCACAATGCCGCCGCCGGACGGTTCGCCTCCAGCCCGCCGGCCGGCCGGATCGGCTGCACGCTCAGCACCGTGCCCAGCCGCCACGCCGGCCGACCGCCGCCGCGCAATGCCCGCATCGCCATGCCCTGGGCGAGGTTTTGGTGGTGGAGCGCGGCCATGCAGTTTGCCCGACCGGTCAGCCCCGGCGCGTGCGTGCCGATACCATGGCCGAAGATGGCGAAGACGTTGGGCTCGTTGAACATGGCCCAGTGGTTCACCCGGTCGCCCAGCTTCCCGGCGACCACCAGGGCGTAGTCGGTGAACCATCCGGCGATGTCGCGGTTGGTCCAGCCGCCCTTGTCCTGCAGGGCCTGCGGCAGGTCCCAGTGGAACAAGCAACCCCACGGCTCGATCCCCCGCGCCAACAGCGCGTCGACCAACCGTTCGTAGAAGTCCAGCCCCTTGGCGTTGACCGCCCCGGCGCCGGCCGGCATCACGCGCGGCCACGCGACGGAGAAGCGGTAGGCGCGCATCCGCGCCCGCGCCATCAGCTCCACGTCCTCCATGAAACGGTTGTAGTGGTCGCAGGCAACGTCGCCGGTGTCGCCGTTTGCCACCTTGCCAGGCGTGTGGCTGAAGGTGTCCCAGATGCTGGGCGCGCGCCCGTCGGCGTCCACCGCGCCCTCGATCTGGTAGGACGAGGTGGAGACGCCCCACAGGAACCCCTCGGGGAACCGGTCCACCGGCGCCGCCTGCGCCCAGGCGGCGGCGCGCGGCGTCAACGCGGCCCCGGCCAGCGCCCCCAGAAAACTCCTCCGGCGCATCCTCGCCCTCCCCGATCGTCCCGTTGCGGTCCCGCACACCTAGGACGGATCACGGCGGCGTTCAACGCCGAACGGCGCAGGCGCGCCGGTCAGGGTCCTTTATCCCCATCCGCGTCGCGGCCAACCACATCGTCCTCGGTCATACCGAAGGCGCGTTCGGGGTCGCCGTCCATGTCCGAGAGCAGGTCGTCCTCCTCGCCGATATCCTCCTCCTCGGCGTCGCTCATCGCGTCGTCGTCGGCGAAGGAGTTGTCCTCGCGACCCGCCCAGTCGTTCTCGCCGGCCATCAACTCGACGATCTCCTCCTCGGGCTCGCTGCTGTCGACGCGGCGTTGGTGGCCACGGATCAGGGCGTCCTTCAGCGCTTCGGGGGACACCGTCTCCTCGGCGATCTCGCGCAACGCCACGACGGGGTTCTTGTCGTTGTCGCGCTCGATCGACAGCGGCGCGCCGGACGCAATGGCGCGCGCCCGCTGCGCCGCCGCCATGACCAGGTCGAAGCGGTTGGGGATCTTGAGGACGCAGTCCTCGACGGTGACGCGGGCCATGCGGCGTTCTCCTCGTTCTCTGGACGTCCCTGGGACCTGTGCGCGCCGCGCCGAAGCGTCAACCAGCCTCTACCGATTGGAGGAGGAACGGCGCCGCCCCCCTTCTGTTTGGACAGGAACCAAGGACGAGAGGAGAAACGGCATGGGTTCCGACCGGATCCACGGAGACCAGCGCGACGAGCGGCTGGACATCACCGCCACCCGGCGCCGCAAATCGATCGACGAGGAGATCGGCGGCTTCCAGAACGTCGAAGGGCCCGGCGCCGATCCGTCCGAGCGCGCCATCGGCAGCGCGCCGGGCAGCGAGGAGGCCAGGGCGCTCGACCGCGGCGAGGAGGTGGAGGATCTCGACGCCGGTCCGGGCGTGGACTCGGCCACCACGGGCAGCCCGCACGCCCCGACCACCGGCGCCGGCAAGCAGACCGGCAACCGGTAGAACTACACTTCGCGCGAGGCGCCGCGGCGCTTGCGGTCGCGGTTCACACGCTGGATGCGGTCGATGAGGTCGCCCAGGGTGGCGGCCTCGTCGACCTCGCCCAGGTGCAGCAGCACCCGGACGTAGGTGTCGATCACGCCCAGCACGGCCTCCTCGTCGGTGATGCCGTGCGCCGGGCTGCCCAGGGCGTCGACGATCAGCGTGCCGCTGTCCGCCAGCGCCTCCGCCACCTCGTTGACGGCCTCGCTCAGTGCGGCGTCGTCCATCTCCCAGGCGGTGAAGACCGGGTCGAGGATGTCGGGGAAGGAAAGCCGCTCGGCGGAAGCGGGGTATCCTGCCATGGTGCGCTCCGTTGTGTACCCTACGTATGTGTCCTACGCCGCCAGACGCTCCGGAACCGCTTCCGGGTACAGCGCCGCATCGGCGTTCCAGGCGATGATCTCCTGGCCGGTGTCGGCCAGACGCTTGGGCTCCATATGGTCGATCACCGAAGCACCGGCGCGGGACAGGCGGATGAAGTCGCCGTCCTCCGACACCACGGCCGCCTCCACACCCCAGGCGCGGGCAAGGCGGGCGTGCGCCTCCAGGTGCTCCAGCGTGCCGTGCACCGGCACCGCGAAGCGCGGACGGACGAGGTCGTACATGCGCAGCAGGTCGTCCCGCTTGGGATGGCCCGACACATGGACCGGTGCCTCGTTCGGTGTCACCACCTCCACGCCCATGGAGCGCAGGTGGTCCTGCACCTCGCCGATGGCCTCCTCGTTGCCCGGAATCATGCGGGCCGAGAAGATCGCCGTGTCACCCTTACGCAGCCACAGCTCGCGGTGGTTGTCGCGGGCGATGCGGCTCAGCGCCGCGCGCTCCTCGCCCTGGCTGCCGGTGCACAGCAGGACGAGGTTGCGCCGGTCCGTCCACGAGGCCTCTTCCAGGCCCATGAAGTCCGGCAGCCCTTCGAAGTAGCCGCAGGACTGCGCCGCCTTGGCCATGCGCAGCATGGAGCGGCCGGCCAGCACGACCTTGCGGTCGTTGGCCGCGGCGGCTTGCACCACCGCCTTCATGCGGGCGATGTTGCTGGCGAAGCCGGTGACGGCGATCGCCCCGGTGCGCCCGGCGAAAGCGGCGACCAACCCGGCGCGGGCGTCCGCCTCCGACCCGGTCGAGCCGGCGACGTTGGCGTTGGTGCTGTCGCACATCATGGCCAGCAAGCCCTCGTCGCCCAGGCGCCGGAGGGCCGCGAAATCGGTCGTGCGGCCGATCAACGGGTCGGGGTCGAACTTCCAGTCGCCGGTGTGCAGCACCGTGCCGGCGTCCGTGCGGATGGCGAGCGCCACCGGCTCAGGGATCGAGTGAGTGACGGCGATCGTCTCCACCCGGAACGGGCCGAGGCGCAGCGTGTCGCCGATGCCGAAGGTCCGCACGCGCACGTGGCGCAGCGTGCCGGCGTCCTTCAACCGATCCTTGATGATCTCGGTCGCGAACGGGCTGGCGTAGATCGGGCACTTCAGACGCGGCCACAGGTGGTGGATGGCGCCGATGTGGTCCTCGTGGGCGTGGGTGACGACCAGACCGACCACGTCGTCCATGCGATCCTCGATGAACGAGGGATCGGCCATCAGCGCGTTGATGCCCGGCGCCTCGTCGCCCATGAAGGCGACGCCGGCGTCGACGATCAGCCATTTCCCGGCGTGGCCGTACAGCGCCATGTTCATGCCGATGCGCGAGCAGCCGCCCAGCGGCAGGAACAGGATCTCGTCCTGGCCCGGCGTCGGCCCGGTCGTCTTCCGGCGGACGCCGGCATGGTTGACGACGGGGAAATGGTGTTCTGCGCGCTGCGGCCGCGCGCCACCGCGCGACGCCGTGCGGCGCCGTTTCGTGTTAACAGTCATACGTCCTTCGTTCTTCTTTTATCGGTCGTGTCGGGCCGGCATTCGACGCTGCCGGACGGGCGTGCATCGCGGATCGATGCGGGATTCGGTGCGGGATGGGGGACCTCTCCGGCACACGCTGCGGCGCCAGGACGAGGAAATCCCGTCGAGGCAGCCGGCGCGCACACGCCGGAGAGGGGCTCGTAAACGCGCCCAAAAAGGCGCGCCGAACCAGGAATATCGGGAGGAGGGCTGAAGGTTGTCGACGGATCACCGTCCATCGAGAACGGTTATCATGTGGGCATTCCCGCGCCGTCTTCAAGAGGCATGCAGGGGTGTTGCTTCGGATGGGCCGGATCGTCTTCAGATCGGCCCGCATTTTTCTGGCGCGTTTGTCACAGGGGTTTATATGGACCACACGCGCACGGCATCAAGATAATTCGGATGCTTTTTCGGGGGAGCAGCCATGCCCTCTTTCGGGATGGGCGGTACACGCATCGGGCTCCCACCCCAACCCTCCCCCACGTCGCGGGGGAGGGCTTTTCCCGTCCCCCCGCGCAGCGGGCGGATGGGGACCCGGCGCGTGGCCCCCCCACACTCACTTCATCGCCGCCTTCTTGGGCGGGGAGGCCGGCCAGGACTTGATGAGTTGGTCGTAGTCGACCGTCTCACCCTTCGGCTTCTCGTTCGCCAGCTTCCGCTGCGGGGCGATGTTGCCGTCCTTTTCCGCCTTGGCGAACCAGAACTCGGCCGACTGTTTCTTGTTCATCTTCGGCCCGCACTCGCCCTGCACGCCCGACTTCTCCAGGCGTTCCAGCACGGAGTCCTGGGCCGCCGCCAGCGCGTCCATGGCCGCCTGCGGCGTCTTGGCGCCCGACGACGCATCGCCGATGTTCTGCCACCAGAGCTGCGCCAGCTTCGGGTAGTCGGGGATGTTGTTGCCCGTCGGCGTCCACTGCACGCGCGCGGGCGACCGGTAGAATTCGACGAGACCGCCCAGCTTGGGTGCCCGCTCGGTGAAGCTCTTGTCCCAGATGTCGCTTTCGCGCACGAAGGTCAGGCCGACGTGGCTCTTCTTCAGGCTGACCGCCTTCGACACGGTGAACTGGGCATACAGCCACGCCGCCTTGCGGCGGTCCACCGGCGTGGACTTCAGGAGCGTCCACGACCCGGCGTCCTGGTAGCCCAGCTTCATGCCGTCCTTCCAGTACGACCCGTGCGGCGACGGCGCCATGCGCCACTTTGGCGTGCCGTCGGCGTTCACCACCGGCAGGCCGTCCTTCACCATGTCGGCGGTGAAGGCGGTGTACCAGAAGATCTGCTGCGCCACGTTGCCCTGCGACGGCACCGGGCCGGATTCCGAGAAGGTCATGCCGGCGGCCTGCGGCGGCGCGTATTTCTTCAGCCACTCCGTGTATTTGGTGATGGCGTAGACGGAGGCTGGCCCGTTGGTGTCGCCGCCGCGCTCGACCGAGGATCCGACCGGGCGGCAGCCCTCCATGCGCACGCCCCACTCGTCCACCGGCAGGCCGTTGGGGATGCCACGGTCGCCGTTGCCGGCCATGGACAGCCACGCGTCGGTGAAGCGCCAGCCCAGCGACGGGTCTTTCTTGCCATAGTCCATGTGGCCGTAGACCTTGACGCCGTCGATCTCCTTCACGTCGTTGGTGAAGAACTCGGCGATGTCCTCGTAGGCCGACCAATTGACGGGGACGCCCAGGTCGTAGCCGTACTTGGCCTTGAACTTCTCCTTCAGGTCGGCGCGCTGGAACCAGTCGTAGCGGAACCAGTAGAGGTTGGCAAACTGCTGGTCGGGAAGCTGGTACAGCTTGCCGTCCGGTCCGGTGGTGAAGGACTTGCCGATGAAGTCGTTGACGTCCAACGTCGGCAGGGTGACGTCCTTGCCCTCCCCCGCCATCCAGTCGCTCAATGGGATGGCCTGCTTGTAGCGGAAGTGCGTGCCGATCAGGTCGCTGTCGTTGATCCAGGCGTCGTAGATGTTCTTGCCCGACTGCATCTGCGTCTGGATCTTCTCCACCACGTCACCCTCCTGGATGAGGTCGTGGCGCAGCTTGATGCCGGTGATCTCGCTGAAAGCCTTGGCCAGCACGCGAGCTTCGTACTCGTGCGTGGTGATGGTCTCGGAGACGACGTTGATCTCCATGCCGGCGAAGGGCTTCGCGGCGTTGATGAACCACTCCATCTCCTTGAGCTGCTCTTCCTTCGACAGCGTCGATGGCTGGAACTCGCTGTCCACCCAGCGCCGCGCCGCCTCCATGTCGGCGAAGGCCGGTGACGCCGTGATTAGCAGGGCCGCCGCCGACGCGGTGGCCAGACACAGTTCGCGCATGGTTTCCTCCCCTTCCTTGGTTCTGCCGTGTTTCCTCACACCCAGCGGAACACCGCCGCGGCGTAGACGAGCGCCAGGATGAACGCGTATTCCAGCTCCGGGCCGACCAGCCCGAGCCAGGCGAGATGGATGAAGGCGCTGCCCAGCAGCGTGATGAACAGCCGGTCGCCGCGCGTGGTGGAGATGCCGAGGATGCCCGGCCGCGCCAGCTCCGGCCGGCCGAGCGCCAGCACGGTCAGCAGCGCCAACAACGCGGCAATGCCGGCGAAGAAGACGCCCGTCTGCCACGTCCACGCCATCCAGGCGAAATGCTCCATGCCCGGGATTTCCATGGCGGCCTCCCTCACACCCGGCCCAGGGCGAAGCCCTTGGCGATGTAGTTGCGCACGAACCAGATCACGAGCGCGCCCGGCACGATGGTCAGCACGCCCGCCGCCGCCAGCAGGCCCCAGTCCATGCCGGCGGCCGACACGGTGCGGGTCATGGTGGCGGCGATCGGCTTGGCGTCCACCGAGGTCAGCGTGCGCGCCAGCAGCAGTTCCACCCAACTGAACATGAAGCAGAAGAAGGCGGTGACGCCGATGCCGCTGGCGACCAGGGGCGTGAAGATCTTCACGAAGAAGTGCGGGAAGCTGTAGCCGTCCAGGTATGCCGTCTCGTCGATCTCGCGCGGCACGCCGGACATGAAGCCTTCCAGGATCCACACCGCCAGCGGCACGTTGAACAGGCAGTGCGCCAGCGCCACCGCCAGCGGCGTGTCGAACAGCCCGATGGCCGAGTAGAGGTTGAAGAACGGCAGCGCGAACACCGCCGGCGGCGCCATGCGGTTCGTCAGCAGCCAGAAGAACAGGTGCTTGTCGCCCACGAAGCGGAAGCGCGAGAAGGCGTACGCCGCCGGCAGCGCCAGGGCGATCGACAGCACCGTGTTCAGCGCCACGTATTGCAGCGAGTTGATGTAGCCCGAGTACCAGGACTCGTCGGTGAAGATGCGCACGTAGTTCTCGAACGTCAGCTCTCTCGGCCACAGTGTCACGCCACCGACGATCTCCATGTTCGTCTTCAGGCTCATGTTGACCAGCCAGTAGATCGGCAGCAACAGGAAGACGAGGTACAGGCCCAGCACAATCCGCGCGCGCAACATGGCTCAATTCCTTCCCGAATCCATGCGGGTCATCACGGTGTAGAAGACCCAGCAGACCGCGAGGATGATCAGGTTGTAGACGATGGACAGCGCCGCCGCCTTGCCCAGGTCGAACTGCCCCAGCGCCAGCTTGACCAGATCAATGGAGACGAAGGTGGTGGAGTTGCCGGGCCCGCCGCCGGTCACGACGAACGGCTCGGTGTAGATCATGAAGCTGTCCATGAAGCGCAGCAGCACGGCGATCAGCAGCACCCGGTGCATCTTCGGAAGCTGGATGTTGCGGAAGATCGCCCAGCGCGACGCCCCGTCGATGCGCGCCGCCTGATAGAACGCGTCGGGGATCGACCGCAAACCCGCGTAGCACAGGAGCGCCACCAGCGACGTCCAGTGCCACACGTCCATGGCGATGATGGTCACCCACGCCGACAGCGGGTCGGCCGTGTAGTTGTAGGGAATGCCCAGCCGGTTGACGGCCCAACCCAGCAGGCCGATGTCCTCGCGTGCGAAGATCTGCCAGATGGTGCCGACCACGTTCCACGGGATCAGCAGCGGCAGCGCCATCAGCACCAGCGTCGCCGCCACCCGCCACCCCTCGCGTGGCATGCTCAGCGCCACCGCGATGCCCAGCGGCACCTCGATCGCCAGGATCAGCGCGGAAAACAGCAGGTTGCGCCACAGCGCGTCGAAGAAGCGGCCGCCCAGGTCGGTGGTGGGGTCCAGCAGCTCCTGGTACCAGCCGATGCCGTTCCAGAAGAACTGGTTGTTGCCGAAGGTGTCCTGCACCGAATAGTTCACCACGGTCATCAGCGGCACGATCGCCGAGAAGGCGACGATCAGCAGCACCGGCAGGACCAGCAGCCACGCACCCTGGTTGACGGGCTTGTCCATCAGGCGGCCTCCCCCTCCACAAGATGCCCGTCGGCGTAGACGTGCACCATGGCCGGGTCGAACAGCAGCGACGCCTCCTCCCCCGCCACGCTCAGCGTTTCCGGCACCGTGGCGGCCAGCGGCAGCCCGGCAAGCTCCACTTTGGCGATGCGCACGCGACCCAGATCGTCGATGCGGCGCACGCGCACCGGCAGGCCGGCCCCGGCGGGGGCCAGCATGGCGAACTCCGGCCGCACGCCGATCTCCACGCGCGCGCCGCCGCCGATGCGCGGGTAGCCGCGCGCCAGCGCCAGCGCGTGCCCGCCCACCACCGCCCGCCGCCCGGCCACCTCGGCCGGCAGCACGTTCATGCCGGGGGAGCCGATGAAGTGCCCGACGAAGGTGTGCGCCGGCCGCTCGAACAGCTCGTCCGGTCGGCCGATCTGCACCACGGCGCCGTCGTGCATCACCACCACCGTGTCGGCGAAGGTCAGCGCCTCCGTCTGGTCGTGCGTCACATAGATCATGGTGAGGTCGAGCGCCCGGTGCAGCGCCTTCAGCTTGGACCGCAGCTCCCACTTCAGGTGCGGGTCGATGACGGTCAGCGGCTCGTCGAACAGGATGGCGGCGACGTCCGGACGGACCAATCCGCGGCCCAGCGAGATCTTCTGCTTGGCGTCCGCCGTCAGTCCGCGCCCGCGCCGGTTCAGGTCGGGCGTGAGGTCGAGCAGATCCGCGATCTCCCGCACCCGCGCGTCTACATCCCTGCCGCGTAGACCGCGGTTGCGCAGCGGGAAGGCGAGGTTTTCGTAGACGGTCATGGTGTCGTAGACGACGGGGAACTGGAACACCTGGGCGATGTTGCGCGCTTGCGTGGGCAGTTCCGTCATGTCGCGCCCGTCGAACAGCACCCGGCCCTCGCTGGGCACCAGCAGGCCGGAGATGATGTTCAGCAGCGTCGTCTTCCCGCACCCTGACGGCCCCAGCAGCGCGTAGGCGCCGCCCTGCTCCCACACGTGATCCATGGGCTTCAGCGCATAGTCCTGCGGCCCCGCCGGGTTGGCGGCGTAGCTGTGCGCGAGGTTCCGCAATTCGATGCGCGCCACGGCTCCCTCCCCTCAGGCCGCCAGGACCAGCGGCGGCGCGGCCGCGAGGCCGCCGTCGTGGCCGAACACGAACAGGCGGCGCGGATCGATGAAGACCTCGATCCGCTCGCCCGGCTCAACCTCCATGACACCGCCCGTGACCGCCACCCAGCGGTCGCTGCCGACGTCGACGTGCACGAAGCTCTCCGATCCGGTGATCTCGCTGACCGCCACGGTGCCGGCCACGGCGATGGCCTCCGCGTCCGGACGCCGCAGGTACAAATGATCGGCGCGGAAGCCGATGGTGTAGCTGTCGTCCGGCAGGGCGACGAGCACGCCGCGCGCCGCCCCGTGCTCGCCGGTCGCCAGCACGATTTGACCGCCGCGCTTGTGCACGCGCATGGTGTTGAGTGGCGGGTCGGAGAAGACCCGGGCGCTGGTCAGGTTGGCCGGGCGGCGGTAGACGTCGGGCGTGCGGCCGAACTGCGCCAGCCGCCCTTCCCACAGCGTCGCCGTGTTGCCGCGCAGCAGCAGCGCCTCGGTCGGCTCCGTGGTGGCGTAGACGAAGATGGCGCCACTCGCCGCGAAGATCTTCGGCAGTTCCTCCCGCAGTTCCTCGCGCAGCTTGTAGTCGAGGTTGGCCAGCGGCTCGTCCAGCAGGACGAGCGGCGCGTCCTTGACCAGGGCGCGGGCGATGGCCGTGCGCTGCTGCTGGCCCCCGGACAGGTGCAGCGGCGTGCGGTCCAGGTAGGGTTCCAGCTTCAGGAGCCGAGCCGCGTCGCGCACCTTGGCGTCGATCTCGTCCTTCGGCCGCCGCGCCACGCGGAGCGGCGAGGCGATGTTCTCGTACACCGTCAGCGTCGGGTAGTTGATGAACTGCTGGTACACCATGGCGACGGAACGTTTGCGCACGTGCACCCCCGTCACGTCCCGCCCGTCCACCAGCACCCGCCCGGCCGAGGGCTGGTCCAGCCCCGCCATCAGGCGCATCAACGTCGTCTTGCCCGACAACGTCGGCCCCAGCAGCACGTTGAGCGACCCGCGCTCCAGCGTCAGCGACACGCCCTCCACGTGCGTGTGCCCGGCCACGTGCCGGCTGACGTTGTCCAACACCAGGGTCACGGGCGCTCTCCCGCCGTCATTCCGGGCACCATCATTCCGCCGCCTCTTCGGAGTTTTGCGCGCGGGCCGTCCGCACCTCCGCCATGTAGCCGTCCAGCGCCCGGACCTCTTCCGCACTCAGCCGCAGCCCCAGCTTGGAGCGGCGCCACAGGACGTCGGCGGCGGTCTCCGCCCATTCCTCCCGCATCAGGTAATGGACCTCCGCCTCGGTCAGCGTGGCGCCGAAGTCGCGGCCAAGGTCCTCGCGCCGCTTGGCACCACCCAGCACGGCCCGCGCGCGGGTGCCGTAGGCGCGCACCAGCCGCGCCAGATGCTCGCGCCCGACGAACGGGTAGCGGCCCATCAGTTCGGCCACCAGCGCCTCCGCCCCGTCCACGGGGAAATCGCCGCCGGGCAGCGCCGCCTTGCTCGACCAGCCGTCGGCCCCCTTGGCCAGTTGCGGCATCAGCGGCACCAGTTTGGCGAGTGCCGCGTCGGCCAGCCGGCGGTAGGTGGTGATCTTACCGCCGAAGATGCTGAGCAGCGGCGGCGCCCCGGCCGGCGCGTCCAGCGCCAGCACGTAGTCGCGCGTCGCCGCCTGCGCCGCCGTGGCGCCGTCGTCGTACAGCGGACGCACGCCGGAATAGGTCCAAACCACGTCGTCGGGCGCCACCGGCTTGGCGAAGTACTCGCTGGCCGCCGCGCACAGGTACGCCACCTCCTCGGCCGAAGCCTGCACGGCGCCCGGCTGGCCTCTGTAGTCGCGGTCGGTGGTGCCGATCAGGGTGAAGTCGCGCTCGTACGGGATGGTGAAGACGATGCGCCCGTCGCCGTTCTGGAAGATGTAGCAGCGGTCATGGTCAAACAGCCGCCGCACGACGATGTGCGAGCCCTGCACCAGCCGGATCCGGTGGCCGAGGTCGGCGCGCACGCCCTGCTCCAGCACCTCCGCCACCCACGGGCCGGCGGCGTTGACCAGGGCGCGGGCGCGAATGGTGGAGCGGCGGCCCGTGCGCGCGTCCTCCATGGTGGCGGTCCACAGCCCTTCGCTGCGGTAGGCGTTGACGAAGCGCGTGCGGGTGCGGACGACGGCGCCCATGCGGGCGGCGTCCTGCGCGTTCAGCACGACCAGCCGCGCATCCTCCACCCAGCAATCCGAATATTCGAAGGCGCGCCCGAAACCAGGTTTCAGCGGCGCCCCGGCCGGATCATGGCCCAGGTCCAGCCCGCGCGTGCCCGGCAGCCTGTCGCGCCCGCCCAGGTGGTCGTAAAGGAACAGTCCCAGCCGCAAAAACCACGCCGGGCGCAAACCGGGCAGGTGCGGCAGCACGAAGCGCAGCGGCCAGATGATGTGCGGCGCCATGCGCCACAGCACCTCGCGCTCCTGCAAGGATTCGCGGACCAGCCGGAACTCGTAATATTCCAGGTAGCGCAAGCCGCCGTGGATCAACTTGGTCGAAGCCGACGAGGTGCCGGACGCCAGATCGTCTTGCTCGCACAGATGGACGGAGCACCCGCGCCCGGCCGCGTCACGCGCGATGCCGCAGCCATTGATGCCGCCCCCGACGATGGCAAGGTCGTAGACCTCGGCCATCCCGCCCCTCCATTTGTTTTGCTGGCAAACGGTATCGGAGTTCGATCGCGCGCACAATACGAAAAAAGTGAAAGCAATACGAAAGCGCTCGAGCGTCGGGAACGTGACGCCACTCCCGACCCCCCTCCCGCTGTGCGGCGGAGGGGACTGCCGCCGCACGCAAAAAACCCTCCGCCTCGAAGAGGGGGAGGGTGGCTGAGCGTCAGCGAAGCCGGAAGAGGGCAGCGGCTCGCGGCAGAAGTCAGTCCCGCGGCTCGGGAACGCCCTGCCGCAGCACCTCCTCGACCTGCACGCCCGCGTCCCGGCAGATGCGCGCCAGCCGTTCGGACGGCAACTCGTCGGTGACGAAGGTGTGGACCTGCGAGATGTGGCCGATGCGCACGGGGGCCGTGCGTTCCAGCTTGCTGCGGTCGGCCACCAGGACGACGTGGCGGGCGTTGGCGATGATTGCCTGCGACACGCGCACCTCTCGGTAGTCGAAGTCGAGCAGCGCCCCGTCCTCGTCGATGGCCGATGCGCCGATCAGCGCGAAATCGACCTTGAACTGGTTGAAAAAGTCGATGGCCGACTCACCAACGATGCCGCCGTCCGCACGGCGCACGACGCCGCCGGCGACGATCACCTCGATGTGCGGTTCCGGGCGCAGGATGTTGGCGACGTTTATGTTGTTGGTGATGACCACCAGCCCCGACCGGTTCTGCAGCGCCCGCGCCACCTCTTCCGTCGTCGTGCCGATGTTGATAAACAGCGAGGAGTTGTCGGGCACGAGATCCGCCGCGCGCTGGCCGATGCGCCGCTTTTCGTCCTGCGCGATCAGCCGCCGCGCCTCATAGCCCAGGTTCTCCACGCCCGAGCCCGCCACGGCGCCGCCGTGCACGCGCTGCAACAGCCGCCGGTCGCACAGGTCGTTCAGGTCCTTGCGGATCGTCTGCGGCGTGACGTTGAAGCGCAGCGCCAGATCCTCGACCACCACGCGGCCGAGCGATCGGGCAAGCGACAGGATTTCGGTCTGCCGGGGGGTCACCATGTCCATGCCCCATTCAACCAGCAACCGAGGTTCACGGGCAAGTTCAATCGAAAGCGAAGGGGCGCACGCAACGCTGATGGCCGGGATGGGCATTGGACTTCCCGTGCGAATGCTGGTTTTCCAAGCCGTCCTCTCCTCTCCGGAAGCAAAGCGCATGGATGGCCCGAACCTGGTCGACGCCGAACGCAGCACGCCCGCGCCGCTGGCGGCGGACGAACGCGCGGCGGGGCGGATCGGCATCGCCTGGATGGTGCTGACGACCCTGTTCTTCGTCAGCCAGGACGCCTGCACGCGCGTGCTGCTGCAAAGCTATCCGCTGATGGAGGTGGCGTGGGGCCGCTACGCCGTGCACATGGCGCTGGCGGCGCTGTTCGTCGGCTGGCGGATGCCGCACCTGATGCGCTCGCGCCGGCTGCCGCTGCAACTCGTCCGCTCCGCGCTGCTGCTGGCGATCACGCTGTTGGCCAGCACGGCGTTCGGCATGCTGCCCTTCGTCGACGTCACCGCCATCCTCACGCTGACCCCCGTGCTGATCACCGCGCTGTCCGTGCCGCTGCTGGGGGAAACGGTGGGCTGGCGGCGCTGGCTGGGCGTTCTTGCGGGCCTGGGGGGTGCTATGATGATCGTCGGGCCGGCCAGCGGCGCCTTCCACTGGGCGGTGGCGCTGCCCTTGGGTGCCGTCGTCGCCAACGCGCTCTACCAGATCGTCACGCGCAAGCTGAGCGGCAGCGACCGGCAGCCGACCACCTTCTTCTACACCAGCCTCGTCGGCACGGTGGTGTGCACGGCGGCCCTGCCCTTCGTCTGGGTGACGCCGGACGCCGCCGGCTGGGCGCTGATGATCCTGCTTGGGGCGCTGGGGGCCGCCAGCCACTTCTGCCTGATCCGCGCCTTCACCGCCGCCCCGGCCGCCACCGTGGCGCCGTTCGGCTACACGACGCTGATCTGGGCGAACCTGTTCGGCGTTCTGGCCTTCGGCGAGTTGCCGAGTGCCGCCACCCTGGCCGGCGCCGCCGTGATCGTCGCGAGCGGCACCTACATCTTCTACCGCGAACAGGTGCGGCGCCCGCGCTAGCGTTGTACCCTCCCCCGGAAATCATTTCCGAAGAGGGATCACATGCCGCTGAGGCCCATCGAGTACGCCGACGCCACGCCCGAGGTGCGAGCCGTCTACGACGACATCAAGGCGACCCGCAACGTGCCGGACGTGAACAACTTCTGGAAGGTGATCGCGCACCATCCGGCCACGCTCCGACGCACGTGGGAAAGCCTGAAGGAGGTGATGGGGCCCGGCGCGCTCGATCCCGCCGTGAAGGAAATGATCTACCTGGCGGTCAGCATCACCAACAACTGCACCTACTGCATCCGCTCGCACGAGGCCGCGGCGCGCAAGGCCGGCATGACAGACGCCCAGTTCGGCGAGTTGCTGGCCGTCGTCGGCATGGCGAACGAGACCAACCGCCTCGCCAACGGCTATCAGGTCGAGTTGGACCCGCAACTGCGTTGAACCGCCGTCACGACGGGCGCTGGAACACCTCCAGTCCGGGCGGGATGTGCTTGGGCATCCGGCCCTGGATCAGTTCCTCGATAGCGTGGATGCCGGTGAGCATGACGTTCTCCGACATGGGCTTGGGCATGTAGCCCAGCGCCACGTCCCGCCCCAGTTGCGCCTTGCCGGCATCCCCGCTGATGAACACCACGGGGATGCCGTAGCGTTTGAACAGCACCCGCGCGCAATCCAGGCCCGACGCGTTTCCCTTCAGGTCGATGTTCATCAGCACCAGATCGGGGGTGCCACCCTGCAAGGCTTTGAAAACGTCGGACGGACAGGAGAACGGACCGACGATCTCGTGACCGTGGAAGCGGAGGATCGTTTCGAACGACAGCGCCGCCACGGCGTCGTCTTCGACAATCATGATCTGCATGCCATGCTCCCGCACCCCCGGTGATGTGGGGTGTGGCGAAGGAACACGCCCGATCCGCAGATCGTTCCAGACCCGCTCCGCATCCGGGAAGTCAATAGTAGGCGATCAACCGGCCGGCGGCGGCCACGGCGAACCAGATCGCCAGCGACAGCGCCGCCTGCACCCGCCCGGCGAGTGGCGCCCGGTCGTCCCAGCCCGCCAGCCGTTCCGTCCACATCCAGCGGAACAGCAGCGCGTTGGCGATCCCCAGCGCGATCAGCGCCCACTTGATCCGAAGCAGGGTATTGCCGGCCAGCGGCCCGGCGTCCGCCGCGAACAGGGCGAAGCCGCTGCCCAGCAGCAGCGCCAGCCCACCCGCCGCTACCGGCGTAAGGAAACGCGACAGCGCCGCCAGCGGCACCGCCGCCGCGACACCGAGCAGCCGCAGGTCCAGCACCACCATCGATCCGGCAAGCAGCACCAACCCCAGCAGGTGCAGCAGGTTGGCGGCGGGATAGAGCCACGTGGAGTGGCGCATCGCCTCGCCCAGGCCCGACGCCTCCAGCGCCACCGCCCAGTCGGGCGCCAGACCGTGCTCCATCAGCCCGGCCTGTCCATCAGCGCAGCTCTATGGTCCGGCCGTCGACCGAGATGCGTTCGGCGCGCATTTCGCCGTCATGCACGCGGCTGGGATAGCCTTCCACGCGCACCACCTTGCCCACCGCGATGTCCTCGCGCGACAGGCCGCGCCGCTCCATGCGCGACGGCGGAGCCAGCACGACGGCCCAGCGCTTGCCCTTTGCCTCCACCTGCACCTCGCCGTGCGGGTTCTGGTAGCTCGACGCCACCACGGGAGCCTCCAGGACCACCACGTTGCCGGCGTCGTAGGAACTCCAGCCGTGGTGCGCCGCAGCCGGCAGGGCGGCGGCGCACAGGCCGGCGGTCACGATAAGGGTTCCCCTCCGCATGGCGTCCTCCCGGTCCGTATCCCCTCGCGCAAGGATATGGAGGGCTGCCGTGGAATCGCCATGCCTGCGCTATTTCACTTCCTGGCTGCTGAGGTCCGACGGGTTGGCGGAGCGCGAGGGCTCCTGCGAATTGTCGGGCTCGCTGGCCAGCGGGTTCGGGCGCGGCACGGGGTTGCCCTGCAGGTCGGGCGGCGCGCGCCGGACGGCGGCCAGCGCCTGTTGCAGATCGGCGGCGCCGGTGTCGCCTGCCGTCTCCTCGGTGGGAGGACGGGTGCCCTGCGGCGTCGGATGCGGCTGCTGACTCTGCTGGACGTTCGGGTCCGTCGTCAGCGTCTGTTTCTGCTGGTCCTGCGCGAAAGCGGGGGCGATGGCGGGGGCCGCCAAAAGCAGGGCGGCGACGGTTAGCGGCAGGATGGCGCGCACGGGAAAACTCCTTCCGGACAGGAAACTCGATCTTTGAACAACAGCCGAGGGCACCAAGTTTCCCGCCGGGCGTTTCCCCATCGTGACCACGACCGACGCGCCGCACCTCCCGCCCCTGTTCCGCCCGTTTCCCATCACCGACGGAAGCGCGTTCGACGCCGCCCGTGCGCAGGCCGGAACCGGCGCGGAGCCCGGCACGCTGGTCTGGTCGCAACGGCCGAACCGGCTGGAGTGCGCCGTGGTTCTGGCCCCCGACCGGCCGCTGGTGGACACCCGGCTGGTCGTCATCGTGTTCCAACTGGCGCTGGCCGACGCGCTGGCGGCGCTCGGACCTCCACGCACGGTGGTGTCCTTCCACGTGCCCGGCCGCGTCGCGGTGAACGGTGCCGACGTCGGCGCCGTCCGCTTCGCCGCCCCGCCGGACGCGGCTGAGGACGACACCCCGGCCTGGGCGGTCGTCGGCGCCGATGTCGACGTGCTCGGCGCCCCGGACGACGACTCCCCCGGCCGCCACCCCGACCGCACGGCGCTGCGCGAGGAGGGGTTCGGCGACCTGCCCGTTCCGGACCTGCTGGAAAGTGTCGCCCGCCACCTGCTGTCCTGGCTTGACGTCTGGGAGACGGAAGGCCCGGAGCCCGTGCGGCGGGCATGGCGCCATCGCTTCGCCCTGGAAGGATAGCCCGATGGACACCAGTGAGCGCATGAGCATCGGCGTGGTGGTCGAACGCCGCCGGATCGACCATCCCTGGCAGCCGGAGCGCTGGTCGGTGGTCGCCGCCCTGCCGGGTGGGCCGCCGGTGGCACCCTGGACGGTGCTGGAGACGGGCGGCGGCTGGACCCGCTATTACGCCGGGGCCGTGGAGGTCGAACTGTTCCGCAGCGAGACCGACAACTACAAGCACAACCTCGACGGCCCGCAGCCCGCTCTCTACGTCGTCCTGCGCCGCACGGGCGAGGCGCCGGGCTTGCGCCTGCTGGGCGCCACCGTGGACACCGGCGAGATCGACGCCCATTCCGATTCCGGCGACGACCTGATCGAGGCGCTTCCCCTGCCCGCCCCCATCGCCGCCTGGATGCTGGACTTCGTGGCACGGCACCACGTCGAGCGCCCCTTCCACAAACGCCAGCGCGACCGCGCCGACCCCGAGGCGCTGGCCCGCCGCCGCATGCCGCATCTGGAGGACGACGATGGCTGATCCCGAAAGCTTCCTCGCCCGCTGGTCCCGCCTGAAGCGGGAAGCACCCCTCGAACCGGATGAACCGCTCCCCGAAGAAGCGGAGGCCGCCCCGGAATCAGAGCCAGCGGAACCGCTGCCGCCCATCGACAGCCTGGGCACCGATAGCGACTACACCCGCTTCCTCGCGGCCGCCGTGCCGGAGGAGGTGAAGCGGCTGGCTCTGCGCAAGGCCTGGGTCAGCGACCCGAAGATCGCGGAGTTCCGCGGCTTCGGCGAGTACGACTGGGACTTCAACGCGCCCGGCTACGGTCAGCTTCTGCCCACCGACGATGTCCGGAGGCTGGTCGAGGCGGTGTTCCGCGACGCCCCCGACCCGCCCCCCGAAGCCGGGCAGGAGCCGCTTCCGGAACCGCAGCCGGAGGCCGTGGCGGAGGCCGAACCCACGGAAACAGAAGAATTTTCCGCGGAGCGGGAACGAAACGGCACTTCCGAGGCTTAGCACTGTTCTAAGGAAAAGGCGGGAACGGGCGCAGAACAAGACGCCCCGAAAGACGCACACAGGGGAGGGACGATGGCGGTTTTGACCGCACCGGTGGAGGCCGACGACGCCGACCGCCTGCGTGCGCAGGCGTACACGCTTCTCGCGCAGTTCCTGGCGCGCCCCCCATCGCGCGCCCTGCTGGATACCGCTGCCGGCCTTCGCGGCGACGGCACGCCGTTCGGCCGGGCGCTCAACGCGCTGGCCGAGGCCGCCCGAACCGCCACCGAAGACGATGCGGAGCGCGAGTACAACGCGCTGTTCATCGGCGTCGTGCGCGGCGAACTGGTCCCCTACGCCTCCTACTACCGCACAGGCTTCCTCAACGACCGCCCGCTGGCGCGCGTCCGGCAGGATCTGCGCGTGCTCGGCGTCGAGCCCGCCCCCGGCGTAGCCGAGCCGGAAGACCACATCGCCGCCCTGTGCGAGGTGATGGCGGCGCTGATCGACGGCACGCTCGGCCCCCCGGACCTGGAGCTGCAGCAGCGGTTCTTCGACCGCCATCTGGCGCCCTGGGCCAGACACGTCTTCACGGATCTGGAACACGCCCAGGCGGCACGCCTCTACCGGCCGGTCGGCACCATCGGCCGGCTGTTCATGGACATAGAAACGGATGCATGCGCGATGGTGGCGCGGGAGGGCCAAGAGTCATGAGCCGCAAGAACGACAACACATCCGGAATCGAACGCCGCGACCTGCTGAAGGGCCTTGGGCTTGGTGCCGTCGGCGCCGCCGCCGCGACGGCCCTGCCCGAGGCGGCGGAGGCCTACGAGCCGCCGCAGGATCAGGTCAAGCAGCGCTACCGCGAAACCGAGCACGTGAAGCGCTTCTACGCCCTCAACCGGCTGTAGGTGCGGGAGGTTCAGCCATGTTGATCAAACGCAGTTCCGCAACGGCGTCCCGCGGTTCGTTGGCGCGCACACTGACGGCCGGCGACGGCGTCAGCCGCCGCTCCTTCCTCCAGCGCTCCGGCCTCGCGGCCGGCGGCATGGCGGCGCTGGGTGCCCTGCCCGCCACCATGATCCGCAAGGCCCAGGCCGTCGGCCCCATTCCCGGCGTCGAGACGGTCACCCGCAAGAACGTCTGCACTCATTGCTCGGTCGGCTGCACGGTGATCGCCGAGATCCAGAACGGCGTGTGGACCGGCCAGGAGCCAGGCTGGGAAAGTCCGATCAGCCAGGGCACCCACTGCGCCAAGGGGGCGTCGGTGCGCGAACTCACCACCGGCGAACGGCGTGTGAAATACCCGCTGAAGCTGGTGGACGGCGAATGGAAGCGCATCTCCTGGGACCAGGCGATCGATGAAATCGGCAACAAGTTGATGGAGATCCGCGAGAAGTCCGGCCCGGACAGCGTGTTCTGGCTGGGCTCCGCCAAGTTCTCCAACGAAGGAGCCTACCTCTACCGGAAATTCGCGGCGTTCTGGGGCACCAACAACGTCGATCATCAGGCGCGCATCTGCCACTCCACCACGGTCGCCGGCGTGGCGAACACGTGGGGCTACGGCGCCATGACCAACAGCTACAACGACATCCAGAATTCCAAGGCGCTGCTCATCATCGGCGGCAACCCGGCGGAGGCGCACCCGGTGTCGATGCAGCACATGCTGCGCGGCAAGGAGCGCAACCGCGCCCCCTTCATCGTCATCGACCCGCGCTTCACCCGCACCGCCGCCCACGCCACCGAATACGTCCGCATACGGCCGGGCACCGACATCCCGGTGATCTGGGGCATCCTCTGGCACACCTTCGAGAACGGCTGGGAAGACAAGGACTACATCGCAAAGCGCGTCTACGGCATGGATCAGGTCCGCGCCGAGGTGAAGAAATGGAACCCGCAGGAGGTCGAGCGCGTCTCCGGCGTCCCCGGCGAGCAATTGAAGCGTGTGGCCGAGGCGTTCGCCAAGAACCGGCCCAGCACGCTGATCTGGTGCATGGGGGCGACGCAGAAGACCGTCGGGACCGCCAACGTGCGCGCCTTCTCCATCCTGCAATTGGCGCTCGGCAACATCGGCGTGGAGGGCGGCGGCGCCAACATCTACCGCGGCCACTGCAACGTGCAGGGCGCCACCGACTTCGGCCTCGACGTCTCCACCCTGCCGTCCTACTACGGGCTGGCGGAGGGGGCGTGGAAGCACTTCTGCCGCGCCTGGGACGTGGACTACGAGTGGATGAAGGCCCGCTTCGCCTCCAAGGAGCTGATGGAGGCCAAGGGCATCCCCACCACCCGCTGGTTCGACGCCGTGCTGGGCAAAAAAGAGGAGGTGGAACAGCCCGACCTCCTGCGCGCCATGGTCTGCTTCGGCCACGGCGGCAACACCGTCACCCGCATGCCGGACATGATCAAGGGGCTGGAGAAGCTGGACCTGCTGGTCATCGCCGACCCGCACCCCACGACCTTCGCGGCGATCAGCGGCCGCAAGAACGGCAGCTACATCCTGCCGGCCTGCACGCAGTTCGAGACGGACGGGTCGCGCACCTGCTCCAACCGCTCCATGCAGTGGGGGGAGCGCGTGGTGAAGCCGATCTTCGAGTCCAAGGACGACTACGAGATCATGTACCTCCTGGCCCGCAAGCTGGGCTTCGCCGACGAGATGTTCAAGCACATCACAGTGGAAGGCACCCGCCCGGTGCCGGAAGACATCCTGCGCGAGATCAACCGCAGTTGCCTGTCCATCGGCGCCACCGGCCAGTCGCCGGAGCGCCTGAAGCTGCACATGAAGCACCAGGCCGACTTCGACAAGATCACCATGCGGGCCACCGAGGGGCCGTGCGCCGGCGACTACTACGGGCTGCCGTGGCCGTCCTGGGGCCATCCGGAGTTGAAGCATCCCGGCTCCGCCGTGCTCTACGACACTTCCAAGCACGTGATGGACGGCGGCGGCACCTTCCGCGCCCGCTTCGGCGTGGAGCGCGAGGGCGTCAGCCTGCTCGCCGAGGGCTCCTCCTCGGTGGGTGCGGAGATCCAGGACGGCTATCCCGAGTTCACCATGGCCGTCCTGAAAAAGCTGGGCTGGGACAAGGACCTGACGCCCGATGAGATGCGCGTCATCCAGGCCATCGGCGGCGACAAGATCGACGAGGTGAGCTGGCAGACCGACCTGTCCATGGGCATCATCCGCGTGGCGCTGAAGCACGGTTGCCTGCCCTACGGCAACGCCAAGGCGCGCGCCGTGGCCTGGAACCTGCCGGACCCCGTGCCGATCCACCGCGAACCGGTCTACACGCCGCGCAAGGACCTCGTCTCCCAGTACCCGGCGATCCAGGACCGGCGCGACTTCCGCCTGCCGCACCTCAACCGCTCGGTCCAGACCGCGGCGCTGGAGAAGGACATCCCGTCAAAGTTCCCCTTCGTCCTCACCTCCGGCCGGCTGGTCGAGTACGAGGGCGGTGGCGAGGAGACGCGCTCCAACCGCTGGCTGGCCGAGCTGCAGCAGTCGATGTTCGCCGAGATCAACACCCGCGACGCCGAGCGCCTGGGCATCCGCGACAACGCCTGGGTCTGGGTCTACGGGCCGGAGAACAACGCGAAGGCCAGGGTGCGCGCATTGGTCACCAACCGCGTCGGGCCGGGCACGGTGTTCATGCCCTTCCACTTCTCCGGCTACTGGCAGGGGGAGAGCCAGCGCAGTGCCTACCCGCCCGGCACCGATCCCATTGTGCTGGGCGAGCCGGCGAACGGCGTCACCACCTACGGCTACGATCCGGTGACGTACATGCAGGAAACCAAGGTCACGCTTTGCCGCGTGGAACCCGCTTGATGACCGGCGTGATGGGAGGACGCATCCGATGGCACGCATGAAATTCCTGTGCGACGCCGAGCGCTGCATCGAGTGCAACGCCTGCGTCACCGCCTGCAAGAACGAGCACGAGGTGCCCTGGGGCATCAACCGACGCCGCGTCGTCACGCTGAACGACGGCAATCCGGGCGAGCGCTCCATCTCCATGGCCTGCATGCACTGCAACGACCCGCCCTGCGCCGCCGTCTGCCCGGTGGACTGTTTCTACCAGACGGCCGAGGGCGTGGTGCTGCATTCCAAGGAGCTGTGCATCGGCTGCGGCTACTGCTTCTACGCCTGCCCGTTCGGCGCGCCGCAGTTCCCGCAGGCCACCAACTACGGCGGGCGCGGCAAGATGGACAAGTGCACCTTCTGCGCCGGCGGCCCGGAACCGGACGGCACGCCCGAGGAGTTCCAGAAGTACGGCAAGAACCGCTTGGCCGAGGGCAAGTTGCCGCTGTGCGCCGAGATGTGTTCGACCCGCGCGCTGATGGCCGGCGACGGCGACGTGCTGGCCGACATCTACAAGGAACGCTCGGTGCGCCGCGGCTACGGCTCCGGCGCCTGGGGCTGGGCGACCGCCTACGGCCGCGATGACCGCGGCGGCGCGCTGGCGCCCGGCCGCACCGGCACCGCCGGAAGCTGAGCAACGGGAGGGAGGAAACACCATGAAGACGCTCCGCCACCTGCTGCTCGTCGCGGCCCTGCTGCTGGCTCTGCCGGCCGTGGCCTCGGCCCAGCTCTACCAGCAGCCCGGTCCGAACGCGCCCACCTCCAAGGATCAGGTCGAGCTGTACAACCCCGCGCAGGACCAGATCGTCGGCCGCGTCAGCATCCCCGACAGCAAGCTGGGCGTGCTGGTCCAGCCGGAGGGGCGCGAGTGGCGGGAATTCCGCACCTTCTGGCTGCGCATCGTCGCCGGGGTGCTGATCGTCGGTGCCATCGCGGCGCTGGCGCTTTTCTACCTCGTGCGCGGGACGATCCGCATCGACCATGGGCGGTCGGGCCGCACGGTGCCGCGCTTCGGCTGGATCGACCGCTTCGCGCACTGGACGACGGCGACCAGCTTCATCGTGCTGGCGCTCACCGGCCTCGCCGTCACCTTCGGTCGGCCGCTGCTGATCCCGCTGTTCGGCCATCAGGCCTTCTCGACGCTGGCCGAAGGCAGCAAGCTCATCCACAACTTCTTCAGCCTGCCCTTTGTCATAGGCGTGCTGCTGATGCTGGTGTTGTGGATCCGCGACAACATCCCGGAACGCGCCGACCTTGTCTGGCTGAAGTCCATGGGCGGCCTGCTGTCCAAGTCCGGCGAGCATCCGGAATGCGGCCGTTTCAACGCCGGGCAGAAGGGCATCTTCTGGGCGGTGATCCTGGGCGGCGGGGCGCTGGCGGTGACCGGCTTCATGCTGATGACGCCCTTCGCCTTCACCGGCATCAGCGGCATGCAGATCCTGCACGTGGTGCACGCCGTGCTGGCGGGGCTGATGATCGCCATCATCCTGGCGCACATCTACATCGGCTCGATCGGCATGGAGGGCGCCTTCGACGCCATGGGCCGCGGCGAGGTCGACGAGAACTGGGCCAAGGACCACCACCGCCGCTGGTACGAACAGCAGCTCAAGAATGCCCGCGCCAACGACGCCCGCCGCGTCGACCCGCGCGCGGCGGAGTGAAACGAGGCGGCGCCCTTACTCCCCCGAGAACTTCCGGGTTTCGATGGCGCCGCCCTCGCCCACGCGCACGCTCGACGCGGCGAAGGCGTCGTCGGCGGGTTCGCTGAGGACGCGGTCCAGGACGACGCCCGCCACCACGGCCAGGACCAGCACGAAAACGACGGCGGACAGGAAGGCCTTCATGGTGTTCCTCGGTCGGGATTCCGTTTCCACTTCCCCCGACAACGCAAAACCACCGGCCCCGGTTTCATCCGCTACCGGCTGGCGCTCGCCAGCACGCCGCCGATGCCCACGAACATCGACCCCGTGATCCGGTTGAACCAGCGCCCATGCCGGGTCAGCCACGGGGCGATCCGCTGCGCCATGCCGGCCAAGACCAGTTCATAGACGAATTCGACCACCGCGAAGGTGCCGCCCAGCACGGCGAACTGCGTTCCAAACGACACCCCCGGCACCATGAACTGCGGCAGGAACGCGGCGAAGAAGATCAGCGCCTTCGGGTTGGTCGCCGCGACCAGAAAGCCCTGCGTGAAGAGCCGCGCCGCGCTGGCATCGCGGTCCACCCCATCCCCGCCGGCCGTGCTCACCGCGGGCGGTGGTGCTTTCCACAGCCGCACACCCAGGTAGACCAGGTAGGCGGCACCCACCCACTTGGCAGCGGTGAACGCCGCCTCCGACGCCGCCAGCAGCGCGCCTAGCCCGGCCAGCGAGGCCGCGACCAGCACAAGGAAGCCGCACACCCCGCCCAGTACCGTGAACACCGTCCGCGCCGCGCCGAAGCGCACGCCGTGCGTCAGCGACAGCAACCCGTTCGGCCCCGGCGTCAACGACAGGCCGACCGCCGCCACCGCGTAGATCATCCAAAGTTCGAAGGTCACGCCCGTCCTCCCCATGCTGCGGCGGAAACCGTAGCACGGAGGACCACCCTCAGACAGCCTCCTTCAGCCCCAAGAGGCGCGCCGCGTTCTCCTTGAGGATCAACGGGCGCACGTCCTCCTTGATCGGCAGCTTGTCGAAGTCGGCGATCCAGCGATCCGGCGTGATCAGCGGGAAGTCGGAGCCGAACAGCATCTTGTGCTTCAGCAGCGTGTTGGCGTACTGCACCAGGATCGGCGGGAAGTACTTGGGCGACCAGCCGGACAGGTCGATGTAGACGTTCGGCTTGTGCGTCGCCACCGCCAGCGCCTCCTCCTGCCAGGGGAAGGACGGGTGCGCCAGGATGATCGGCATGTCGGGGAAATCCGCCGCCACGTCGTCCAGGTGCATGGGGTTGGAGTACTTCAGGCGCAGCCCCGCCCCGCCCGGCATGCCGGCGCCGATGCCCGTCTGCCCGGTGTGGAACAGCGCCGGCAGCTTGTATTCGGCAATCACCTCGTACAGCGGATAGGCCATGCGGTCGTTGGGGAAGAAGCCCTGCATGGTCGGGTGGAACTTGAAGCCGCGCACGCCGTACTGCTCGACCAGCCGCCGCGCCTCGCGCACGCCCAGCTTGCCGCGCGCGGGGTCGATGCTGGCGAAGGGGATCATCACGTCGCGGTTCTGCGCCACCAGCTCCGCCACCTCGTCGTTCGGAACGCGCGGCAGGCCGGTGCAGCACTCGGCGTCGACGGGGAAGATCACCGCGGCCATTTTGCGCTGGCGGTAGTACTCGGCGATTTCCGGGATGCCCGGCTGGCCGAGGTCGTTCTTGAAGTACTTGGCCTTCGCCTCCTCCATCGCCAGCGCCTCCTCGACCAGCGGTGCGCGGCAGGACTTCTCGGCGTGGGTGTGGATGTCGATGGCGACCAGATCGTCGACGTTCATGGCTCGGTTCCCGTGCTCAGGCGAATTCATCTCAGGCGAAGGCGTCGAGGCCGGCGCGCAGGGTGGCGCCGCCTTCCATCACGGTCCGGGCAAGGCCGGGCGCGGCGGTGGCAAGGTCCTCGGCGTAGAAGCGCGCGGTGGCGATGCGGCCGCGCAGGGCCGGGGCTTCCTGCCCCTCCCGCAGCAGGTCCAGCGCCGCAAGCGCCCCCTTGGCGAGCAGCACGCCGCCGGCCGCGAGGCCGAACAGCCGCATGTAGGGCGTCGCCGCGGCCAGCGTCTCCTCGGCGTCGCGCCCAGCCGCCAGCAGCCAGTCCGTCGCAAGGTCCAGCGCGTCCAGCGCCTCGGTCAAGCGTGGCGCCATGGCGCCGAACGCCGACGCGTCGGCCGCCTCTGTCCGCGCCGCGATGGCGCGCCAGTCGGCGAACAGCGCCCGCACCGCCGCACCGCCCTTGCGCGGCAGTTTGCGGGTGACGAGATCGATGGCCTGGATGCCGTTGGTGCCCTCGTAGATCGAGGTGATGCGCACGTCGCGCAGCAGTTGCGCCGCCCCCGTCTCCTCGACGAAGCCCATGCCGCCGTGCACCTGGATGCCCAGCGACGCCACCTCGATTCCGGCGTCCGTGCAGAACGCCTTGGTGACGGGGGTCAGCAGGTCGGCCCGCTCCTGCGCCGCCGCATCGCCGCCGCGCTCGGCGCGGTCGATGGCCTCGGCGGTGGTGTAGGCGATGGCGCGGCCGGCCGAGGTGAGCGCCCGCATGGTCAGCAGCATGCGCCGCACGTCCGGATGGTCGATGATCGGGCTGGTGCCCGATGCCCCCGGCGCCCGGCCCTGTTTGCGCTCCTGCGCGAAGGCCAGTGCCCGCTGGTAGGCGCGGTCGCCGATCGACACGCCCTGCAGGCCGGTGGCGAGCCGTGCGCGGTTCATCATGGTGAACATGCACGCCAAGCCCCGGTGCTCCTCCCCCACCAGCCAGCCTATGGCCCCGCCCCCAAGGGAGCCGTCTTCGCCGAAGACCATGGTGCAGGTCGGGCTGCCGTGCAGGCCCAGCTTGTGCTCCAACCCGGCGCAGCGTACGTCGTTCAAATCACCCGGCGATCCGTCCGCGTTCAGCAGGCGCTTGGGCACCAGGAACAGGCTGATGCCCTTGGTCCCGGCCGGCGCGTCCGGCAGACGGGCCAGCACGAGGTGGACGATGTTGTCGGACAGGTCGTGCTCGCCGCAGGTGATGAATATCTTCTGACCCGTAACGCGGTAGGTGCCGTCGCCGGCCGGTATCGCGCGGGTGCGCAGCAGGCCGAGGTCGGAGCCCGCCTGCGGCTCCGTCAGGTTCATGGTGGCGGTCCACTCGCCCGACACCAGCTTCGGCAGCCAGCGCGCCTTCAGCTCCTCGCTCGCATGCGCGATCAGCGCGTCCGATGCGCCCTGCGTGAGGACCGGCCCCATGCCGAAGGCCATGCAGGCGGCGGTGTGCATCTCCATCACGGCGGTATTCAGCATCACCGGCAGGCCCGCCCCGCCCCACTCCTCCGGCAGGGCCACGCCGTTCCAGCCGGCCTCGGCCCACTGCCGGTAGGCGTCGCGGAATCCAGCCGGGGTGCGCACGGCGCCGTTCGCGAAGCGCACGCCCTCCAGGTCGCCCGGCCGGTTCAGCGGCGCCAGCACGCCCTCGGCGAAGGATCCCGCCTGCCCCAGCAGGGCGCGCACGAGGTCGTCGTCCAGGCCGCCGAACAACCCGTCGCGCACCGCGGCGCCCAGCCCGGCCACGTGTTCCAGCGTGAAGAGGATCTCATCCACCGGTGCCCTGTACGTCATGCCGCCTCCTCCCGATGCACTTTTGATGATTGTAATGCATCATAACATTAATAGCGATACCATATGCACCGGGCGTCTGTTAGAATCCAGCCCATTCCAACGCATCCGTCCTGCCCGAGCACCAGAGCCATGAGCGAAGCCCCCCCGAAGCGGCCGCGCGTCACGCGCAGGAAGGCGCCTTCGGTCGCCGCCCCGCCCCCCACCCCGGAAACCGACGGCACGGTCGACCTCGGCCTGATCGGGGAGTCCATGGGCTTCCTTCTGAAGCGGGCGCAGATGGCGGTCTTCCACGACTTCATCCGCACTTTCGCCGCCGCCGACATCCGGCCCGCGCAGTTCTCCGTGCTCTCCGTCATCGACCGCAATCCGGGCCTCAAGCAGTCGCAGGTCAGCACCGCGCTCAGCATCAAGCGCACCAACTTCGTGCCGCTGCTGGACGGGCTGGAGGCGCGCGGGCTGGTAAAGCGCAAGCCGGCGGCGTCCGACCGCCGCTCCCACGCGCTGCACCTGACCGCCAAGGGTGTGACGCTGATGGAGGAACTGAACGCGCTGTGGCGGGAGCACGAGCAGCGCGTGCGTGATCGCATCGGCCCGGAGGGCCGCGTCTGGCTGCTCGACCTGCTGCCCCGCCTCACCGACCTGGGCGACCCCTCGATGGCCGAGGACGCCGACGCCGAGGCCCCGGCTGCGAAGCCCCGGGCGGCGCGAACCCGCGCCCCCAAGGCCGCCACTCCGGTCAGCGCGGCGGAAGCCGCAAAGCCCCGTCGAGCCGGATCACCTCGCCGTTGAGGGCACGGTTCTCCGCGCAATGCAGGACGAGATCGGCGAACTCCTCCGGCTTCCCCAGACGCTTGGGGAACGGAACGGAGGCGCCGAGGCTCGCCTGCACCTCTTCGGGAAGGCCCTGCATCATCGGCGTGAAGAACAGCCCCGGTGCTATGGCCATGACGCGGATGCCGAACTGCGCCAGCTCGCGCGCCGCCGGCAGCGTCAGCCCGACAATGCCCGCCTTGGACGCCGAATAGGCCGCCTGTCCGACCTGCCCCTCGTACGCCGCGACCGACGCGGTGGAGACGATCAGCCCGCGCTCGCCGTCTTCCAGCGGCTCCAGCGTGCTCATGTCGGCCGCCGCGAGGCGCAGCATGTTGAAGCTGCCCACCAGGTTCACGCGGATCACCCGGTCGAAGTCGCCCAGCGCCTGCGGCCCCTCGCGGCCGAGGATGCGCTTGGCGACGCCGATGCCCGCGCAGTTGACCAGGACGCGCGCCGCTCCATGCGCCGCCCGCGCCTCGGCCAGCGCGGCCGCGCCTGCGTCGGCATCGGCCACGTCGCAGCGCACGGCGATGCCGCCGATCTCGCGCGCCACGCCTTGCGCGGCGTCCATGTTGACGTCCAGCACCGCGACCTTGGCGCCGGCGACGGCGAGCCGCCGCGCCGTCGCCGCCCCCAGCCCCGACCCGCCGCCCGTGACGACGGCCGCGTATCCCCGAATGTCCATGACGCTCTCCCTTGATTATCTCGCCGCCACCAGCACGTTCGGCCCCGGCGTCGGCGCGTACAGCTCCTCCACCAGCGCCGCGCGATGGGTCAGCACGGCGCGCTGGTTGAGCGAGCCCTTGTCGGTGATCTCCCCGGCGTCCAGCGACGGCCGCTCCTCCAGCACGACGGCGCGCGCGATGCGGTTGGAGCTGCCGGTGCCCATGCGCGCGAACTCGTCCAGCAGGGCCTGGAAGCGCGCCCGCACCTCCGGCCGGCGCAGCACCTCGGCGTCCGGCAGGGTGCGGGCGAAGTCCGGGCAGAAGTCGCGGCAGGCCGGCACGTCCGGCACGATCAGCATCGCCACGTCGTCGCGGTCGTGCCCGGCGATGACCACGTCGCTGACCAGCGGGGCGAAGTGGCGCAGCACCGCACCGCGTAGCGTGCTGACGCTCACCCACGTGCCGGTCGCCAGCTTGAAATCCTCGGAAATGCGCCCGTCGAACAGGAAGCCCAGTTCCGGCCGCTCCGGATCGACGAAGCGCAGCGCGTCGCCCATCCGGTAGAAGCCCTCCTCGTCGAAGGCCTTGGCGGTCAACTCGTCCTGGCGCCAGTAGCCGGGCATGATGTTGGGCCCGCGCAGGCGCAGCTCCAGCTTCTCGGCCGTCGGCACCAGCTTGATCTCCACGCCCGGCGCCGGCACGCCGACAACGCCCGGCTGCTCCACCCGGCGATTGCAGATCAGCGCCGCCGGTGCGGTCTCGGTCGAGCCCAGGCTGGTGACGAACACCACCCGCTCCCCGCAGGCCTCCACCGCCAGCTCCTCCAGGCTGTCCCAGATGAAGGGCGACAGGCCGGCCCCGGCGTAGAACAGCGCCTTCAGCCGGCTGAAGAAGCGCTTGCGCAGCTCCGGCTCGGCGCGCAGGTGCGGCACCAGCGCCTCGTACCCCTTGGGCACGTTCAGGTACATGGTGGGGGCGATCTCGCGCAGGTTGGCCACCGTCGGCAGCACGCCGTCGGCCACCGGCCGCCCTTCGTCGATCACGTAGGTGCCGCCGTTGTACAGCACCATGTTGAAGTTGTGGTTGCCGCCGAAGGTGTGGTTCCACGGCAGCCAGTCCACCAGCACCGGCGGCTCCTCCGCCAGGAAGGCGAAGACCTGCCGCAGCATCTGCTGGTTGGCGCACAGCATGCGCTGGGTGTTGATGACGCCCTTGGGCATGCCGGTGGAACCCGAGGTGAACAGCAGCTTCGCCACCGTGTCCGGCCCCACCGCCGCGTGCGCCGCGTCCACCGCCGCCGTCGGCTCGGTCGCCGCCAGCGCGGCGAAGGTCGTGGCGTCCAGCCCCCGCGTCACCACCACCTCGACGCCGTCTGGCACGGCGGCGAGCAGGGCGCGGCCGTAACGCTCCCCGTCCGCGGCGAAGACCAGCCCCGGCGTGGCGAGGCCCAGCACGTGGCGCAGCTTGCCGAAGTCGGTGCTGACCAGCGAGTAGGCGGTCGACACCGGCGCGTAGGGCACGCCCACGTACTGCGCCGCCAGCCCCAGCAGCGCGTGCTCGACGTCGTTGCCCGACAGGATGGCGACGCCGCGCTCCCGCGTCAGCCCGCGGTCGAGCAGCGCCTGCGCCAGGCGCCGCACCGTGTCCAGGGCCTGGGCATAGGTCACCTCCCGCCAGCCGCCGTCCGGGGCGCGCTGCATCAGGAACACCCGGTCCGGCGCCTCGGCCGCCCAGCGTTCCAGGCACAGGGTGAGCTTGTCGGGATAGGGTTCCAGCGCGCCCTCGGCGCGCACCAGCATGCTGCCGTCCGGACGGCGCACGACCATCACGTCCGCCTCGCCGAGACGGACCTCGCGCATCAACTCCATCATGGCGTTCCTCCCGAGAACGCGCCGGGGGTATTCCCCCGGCCTGTCGGCGTGGTCGTTGGTCCGCCGCGGGGTGTTGTCCCCCCCGTTCGGCGGCGGTTCTTCAGAACTCGGTGACCTTCTTGGCGCGCTTCTCCAGGAAGGCGCGCAGGCGTTCCTTGGCGTCGTCGCTGCCCTGGGCGACGGCGGCCATCAGCGCCTCCATCATGAAGCCCTGGCGCGGGTCGGCCTCGGCGATGCGCGGCAGCGCGTGGATAACGGCGAAGTTGGTGATCGGCGCGTTGGACGCGATGCGCGCACCGAGGTCCAGCGCCTTGGTGAAGCCCTCGCCCGGTTCGACCAGATACTGCGACAGGCCAAGCGCGTAGCCCGCCTCGGCGTCGTGCACGCGGCCCGTCAGCATCATGTCGGCCATGCGCGCCGCCCCGATCAGCCGCGGCACCCGCACCGAGGCACCACCGCCCACGAAGATGCCGCGCTGCCCCTCCGGCAGGGCGTAATACGCGCTGCGCTCCGCCACGCGGATGTGCGCGGCGCACGCCAGTTCCAGCCCGCCGCCGACCACCGCGCCCTTCAGCACCGCCACCACCGGCACGCGCCCGAACTCGATCCGCTCGAACGTGCGGTGCCACATCATGGAGTGCGACACCCCCTCCACCGTCGACCGCTCGGTGATCTCCGACAGGTCGAGCCCGGCGGAGAAGTTCTCCCCCTCCGCGGCGATGACCACCGCCTTGGCCTCGGCCGGCAGGGACTGGAAGAAGGCTTCGATGCCCAGGATGGTTTCGTCGTTCAGCGCGTTGCGCTTTTCCGGCCGCGACAGGGTCAGGACGGCGACCGCCTCGCGCATCTCCGCACGCAGCGAGGACGGCAGGACGCCTTCCAGAATTCTCTCACCCGAACGCATCGGAACTCCCTTCTATCACGTGCGCATGATTGTTATGAACCATAACATATTCGCCCGCACCGTCAAGCGGCGCACTCGGCGAATCCCAGGTAGCTTTCGATGACGCGGGGGTCGTTCGCCAGCGTCGCCGCCGGACCGTGCAGGGTCACCGCACCGGTCTCCATCACGTAGGCGTAGTCGGCGATGCGCAGCGCCGCGCGGGCGTTCTGCTCGACCAGCAGGATGGCCACACCGGTGGCGCGCAGATCGGCCACCAGATGCAGGATCTCCTTCACGATGCGCGGCGCCAGCCCCAGGCTGGGTTCGTCCAGCATCAGCACCTTGGGCTTCGCCATCAGCGCCCGGCCCATGGCCAGCATTTGCCGCTCGCCGCCCGACAGGGTGCCGGCCGCCTGCCGGCGCCGCTCCTTCAGGCGCGGGAACAGCGCGTAGACCTCCTCCAGCGCGTCCCTGGTCCGCTCGCCGCGCGGGCGGGTGTAGGCGCCCAGGCGCAGATTGTCCTCCACCGGCATGGTGGCGAACAGTTCGCGCTTCTCGGCCACGAGGCTGATGCCGTCCGCCACCCGCTCCTCGATGGATTCGGTGCGCAGGGACCGGCCCTCGAACAGGATCTCGCCGGTCGCGGGCAGGATGCCCATGGCGGCGTTCAGGAGCGTCGTCTTGCCGGCGCCGTTGGCGCCGATCACCGTGACGATGCTGCCGGCCGCGATCTCCAGCGACACCTTGCGCACCGCCTCGATCTTGCCGTAGGCGACGGAGACGTCGCGCAGCGCAAACACCGGTCCCGTCATTCGATCCCCCCGAGATAGGCTTCCAGCACGGCCGGGTTGCTGCGGATCTGCGCCGGCAGCCCCTCGGCGATCTTGGCGCCGAACTCCATGACCACCAGCCGGTCGACCAGCCCCATGACGAAGTCCATGTCGTGCTCGACCAGCAGGATGGTGGTTCCCTCCGCCCGCAGGCGGCGCAGCAGGTCGCCCAGCGCCTGCTTCTCCGCGTGGCGCAGGCCGGCCGCCGGCTCGTCCAGCAGCAGCAGCATGGGATCCAGGCACAGGGCGCGCGCGATCTCCACGATGCGGCTCTGCCCCAGCGCCAGCGTGCCCGCCGGCCGGTGCAGGCTGTCGCCCAGGCCACAGCGCTCCAGTTGCCGCACCGCCTCGGCGCGCAGCCGGTCCTCCTCGGCGCGGTCCAGGCGCAGCACCGCCTGCGCCACGCCGGCCCGGCCGCGCAGGTGCGCGCCCAGCATCACGTTGTCCAGCACGCTCATGGTGGGCAGCAGCTTGACGTGCTGGAAGGTGCGCGCCACGCCGCGCCGGGCGATGGCACGCGACGGCAGGCCGCCGATGCGCTCGCCCAGCAGGCGGATGTCGCCGGACGACGGGCGCAGCACGCCGGTGACCAGATTGAAGGTCGTGCTCTTGCCCGCCCCGTTCGGCCCGATCAGCCCGATGATCTCCCCGGCCTTGATCGAGAAGCCGATGTCGCGCACCGCCACCAGCCCGCCGAAGGTCTTTTGCAGCGCGTCCACGTCCAGGAGGGCGCGGCCCGGCTCCGGGAACGGCCGGCGCGGCAGGTCCTCGGCGTCCGCCTTCATCGGCTTGGGCGCGCGCTCCGGCAGGAAGCGCGTCAGCGCCGGCCACAGCCCGTCGCGGGCGTATTGCAGCACCAGCACCAGGGCCGCGCCGAAGACGATCGCCTCATAGTTTCCGTTGCCGCCGATCAGGCGCGGCAGCAGCGCCTGAAGCTGGTCCTTCATCAGCGTGACCAGCCCGGCGCCCAGCACCGCGCCCCACACGTGCCCGGCGCCGCCGACCACGGCCATGAACAGGTACTCGATGCTGGCGTTCAGGCCGAACGGCGTGGGGTTCACCGCGCGCTGCACGTGCGCGAACAGCCACCCGGACACCGCCGCCAGCAAGGCCGCGTAGACGAAGGCGATCAGCTTGGCGCGGCCCGTATCGATGCCGAACGCCTCGGCCGCCGTCACCCCGCCGCGCAGCGCGCGGATGGCACGCCCCACCCGGCTGTCCAGCAGGTGGAAGGTCGCCACGGCCGCCAGCAGGACGAAGCCCCAGATCACGTAGTACACCGCCCGCCCGTCGTAGAAGGCGTAACCGCCCACGCTCAGCGGCGGGATGCCAGAGATGCCGTCGTGCCGGCCCAACTGATCCAGGTTGCCGAACATGTAGAACAGGCTGATCGCCCAGGCCATGGTGCCCAGCGGCAGGTAGTGCCCGGACAGCCGCACGGTCATCAGCCCCAGCACGAACGCCGCCGCCCCGGTCAGCGCCAGCGCCGCGAGCAACGTCAGCCACGGCGAAAGGCCGTAGGTGGTGGACAGCACGGCGGTCGTGTAGGCGCCGAAGCCGCAGAAGGCCGCCTGCCCGAACGACGTCATGCCGCCGACGCCGGTGACCACCACCAGCCCCATCACCACCAGCGACGACAGGCCGATGTAGTTCAGAAGCGTGATCCAGAACTCCGGCGTCGCCGGTACGAGCGGCAGCGCCGCACCCACGGCGAAGACGGCGAGGGCGAGACTGCGCGACGGCGTCATTCCTCGTCCTCCACATGCACCGTGCGCAGCGAGCGCCAGAGCAGGACGGGGATGATGATCGTGAAGACGATCACCTCCTTGAAGGTGCTGGCGAAGAAGGACGCGAACGCCTCCACCAGCCCCACCAGGATCGCCGCCGCCGCCCCCAGCGGGTAGCTGACCAGCCCGCCGATGATGGCGGCGACGAAGCCCTTCAGCCCGGTCAGGAACCCGGTGTCGTAGAACACCGTCGTCACCGGCGCGATCAGCACGCCCGACAAGGCGCCGATCAGCGCCGCCAGCGCGAAGGCGATGCGCCCGGCCGACGCCGTGGGGATGCCCACTAGCCGCGCCCCCAGCCGGTTCACCGCCGTGGCGCGCAGCGCCTTGCCGGTCAGCGTGCGTTCGAAGAAGGCCCACAGCGCCAATATCAGGCCACCCGCCGTTCCCAGCACCCACAGGCTCTGCCCCGTCACCAGCGCCGGCCCGACCTCGAACATGGCCGAGGTCAGCGGCTGCGTGCGGAAGCCCTCGGCCCCGAAGAACACCAGCCCCAGGCCGACCAGCGCCAGATGCACGCCGACCGCCGCGATCAGCAGCACCAGCACGGACGCCTCCGCCAGCGGCCGGAACACCAGCCGATAGAGGAAGGGGCCGAGCGCAGCGATCATCGCCAGCGTCAGCGGCACCTCCACCGCCGGCCCCAGCTTCAGCGGCGCCACGTGCCACGCCGCCAGCAGCAGCGCCACGGGAAAGGCGACGTCCATGGCCAACCCGACGACGATGTGCCGGGGCGTACGGGCGGACGGCTCGCGCGCCAGCTCGACCGCGAAGGCGGCGAGGCCCAGCAGCACGGTCAGCACGGCGGTGAGCGGGAACACCCCGCGCTCGAACGCCGCCAGCGTCAGCGCGCCGTAGGCGACGAACTCGCCTTGCGGGATGAAGATCACGCGCGTGATGGTGAAGACCAGCACCAGCGACAGCGCGAGCAGCGCGTAGATGGCGCCGTTCGTCACGCCGTCCTGCGCCAGGAACAGGGCGATGGTCGCGTCCAAGGTTTCCTCCGGAGGGCCGTACTCATGCCCTCCCCCGGTCCCGCCGGGGGAGGGAGCATCAGCGCCTTACTTCACCAGCGTCCACTTCCCGCCTTCGATGCTCAGCAGCACGTAGCCGCGCTGGTCGAGCCCGAAATGGTCGGTCTTGGTGAAGTTGTAGACGCCCTGCGTGGCGGCGATCTCCTTCTCGTTCTCCAGCGCGTCGCGCAGGGCCGCGCGGAACTCCTTGGTGCCGGGCTTGGCCGTCTTCATGGCGGCCGGCACGGCGCGCTTCAGCACCTGGATGGCGTCCCAGGTGTGGGCGCCGAACTGGGTGCGCGTGTTGGCGCCGTACTTCTCCTCGTACTTCGTCACGTATTCGAGCGCCGGGGCGCGCACGGCGCTCGATTCCGGGAGCTGGTCGGCAACGATGACCGGGCCGGAAGCGAGGATCGTCCCCTCCACCGAGGCGCCGCCGATGCGGATGAAGTCGTGCGTCACGGCACCGTGCGTCTGGTAGATCTGGCCCTTGTAGCCGCGCTCGCGCAGCGCGATGTTCGGCAGCGCCGCCGCCGTGCCCGAGGCGCCGACCAGCACCGCGTCCGGCCGCGCCGCCAGCAGCTTCAGCACCTGCCCCGTCACCGAGGTGTCGGCGCGCGCGTAGCGCTCCTCCGCCACCAGCTTGAGACCCGCCGGCTCGGCCAGCGCCTTCAGGTCGCGCAGCCAGAAGTCGCCCCAGGCGTCGGAAAAGCCGATGAAGCCCACCGTCTTGATGTTCTTGGCACGCATGTGCTCGACCACCGCCTTCGCCATCAGCGTGACGTTCTGCGGCATGCGGAAGGTCCAGGTGTCCTTGCCGGCCGGCAGGTCGATGGGCGACAGGGCGAGTTGCGGCACGCCCGTCTCGTTCGCCACGCCGGCCACGGCGATGGCCGCCCCGGTCATGACCGAACCAAGGATAACGTCGACCTTTTCCTCGGTCACCAGACGGCGGGCCTGCGTCGTCGCCGTCGTGGGATCGGAGGCGTCGTCGACGAGGATCAGGCGCAGCTTCTCGCCGGCGATCTCGTCGGGGAACAGCGCCGCGGTGTTCTTGGCCGGGATGCCGAGCGCCGCCGTGGAGCCGGTGGCCGGCACGATGAGGCCGACGGTGATGTCGGCCAGCGCGGCGCCGGGCAGCAGCACCGCCGCCGTGGCGGCCAGAAGCGCCCGGCGCAGGCCGCGGCGAAGGATGGAAGCGGTCGGGGTCATGCGTTTCCTCCTGGATGCGTGTACGGGTTTCTCGTGCGCGGGACCGGGGTCAGGACCGGCCCGCGCCGGGGCGTCTTCACGTGCGCCATAACTGTAATGTCGTATAACAGTTCGAAACGGCGCAGTAAAGGTCACGCATCGTCGGCACCGCGAATCGATGGCGGATCCGCTCCATAAACCGCATTGACAATGGTTTCAAATGAAACTATCACTCCTTCAGAGCAAGCCGGCACGCGGGTGCGGCGCCGCTGGAAAACCTGAGGGGAGTGAACGACCGATGCTGGTTCAGCAGATCCACCACGTGGCGTACCGCTGCAAGGACGCGAAGGAAACCGTGCAGTTCTACAAGAACGTCTTGGACATGGACCTGATCGGCGCCATCGCGGAGGACCAGGTGCCCTCCACGAAGGAGCCGGACCCCTACATGCACATCTTCCTGGACGCCGGCGCCGGCAACATCCTCGCCTTCTTCGAGCTGCCGACCAAGCCGCCCATGGGCCGCGACCCGAACACGCCGGACTGGACCCAGCACATCGCCTTCCAGGTGAAGGACGTCGACACGCTGCTGGCCATCAAGGAACGGGCGGAGAAGGCCGGACTGTCGGTCGTCGGCCCGACCAACCACGAGATCTTCAAGTCCATCTACTTCTTCGACCCCAGCGGCCACCGCCTGGAATGCGCGGCCTGGACCACCACGCCGGAGCAGATGAAGAAGATGAAGGACGTGGCCCACGATATGGTCGACGAGTGGGCCGTCACCAAGAAGCCGCCCCGCCACACCGCCTGGCTGCACGAGAAGGAATTCTTGGCGTAGACCACGGCCGGCGCGAAGCGCACGGCCGGTAGAAAAAGGCCCCTCTCCCACCCAGGGAGAGGGGCCTTTTTCTCTGTCCGGGCGCTGCCGCACGTGCATGCCGGAAAACACGCCTTCGTCGTCACCAAAAGGACATCGCCGGCCCATGCCGGGATACGCTTAACATCCTCGGCAACGTGACTTGCCCGCGGGGCCACCAACGGACACACCCTTCTGGATTCGAAGCGCGCCGCTCGCGAAAACATCCCGAAACACACCACTTAAAAGGGCGTGTTTCGCGTCAAGCGAACATTGGGGCGACGCCTCTGACGACTTGCATATCCATCGTCTTGACGGCCGCAAACGTGCCGCGTCATATTCGCGAACATGTTCGTCCCCCGTCCACCATGTGGCGAGCGGCGAATACCCATCGGAGGCGTTCCCGTCCATGCACAGGCCCGACCGCATCAACGTACTCGGTGTCGGGGTAAGCGCCATCAATATGGATAACGCGCTCGACATCATAGACCGCTGGATCGACGCCGGCCACCAGTCCTACGTCTGCGTCGCCTGCGTGCATGGTGTGATGGAAAGCCAGCGTGACCCCAACATCCGTGCGGTCTACAACGCCGCCGGAATGGTCACGCCCGACGGCATGCCGCTGGTCTGGCTCCTCAAGCTGGCGCGGCAGCGCCACGCCGACCGCGTCTACGGCCCCGACCTGATGCTTGCGGCGTTCGAGCGCTCGGTGCGGAGCGGACACCGGCACTTCCTCTACGGCGTGACTGACGCGACGCTGGCGCGGCTGCGCACCAATCTGGAGGCGCGCTTCCCCGGCTGCCGCATCGTCGGCACCTACGCGCCGCCGTTCCGGCCGTTGACCACCGCAGAGGATGCCGCCGTCGTCCGCACCATAAACGAGAGCGGTGCCGACATCGTCTGGGTCAGCCTCAGCGCCCCCAAGCAGGAGCAATGGATGGCCCAGCATCGCGGGATGCTGCGGGCCCCGGTCCTCGTCGGCGTGGGAGCGGCATTCGACTTTCACGCAGGCGTCAAGCGGCAGGCACCACGCTTCATCCAACGCAGCGGCTTCGAATGGCTGTTCCGCCTTCTGACCGAGCCGCGCCGCCTGTGGAAGCGCTACGCGACGACCAATCCGGCCTTCATCGTACGGATCATGGGGCAACTGACCGGCCTGCGGCGTTACACGCTGCCCGACGACTCCGGACGGCAAACGTTGGTCTGATGGCGGCGCGCATCGTCCGCGCCGGCCGCATCACATGCCCGGATAGTTGGGCCCACCGCCGCCCTCCGGGACGACCCAGTTGATGTTCTGGGTGGGGTCCTTGATGTCGCAGGTCTTGCAGTGCACGCAGTTCTGCGCGTTGATCTGCAAGCGCGGGTTCGTGCCGTCCTCGTTGCGCACGATCTCGTACACGC